>Ga0307476_10000143_pt1 | contig 70239 bp, 70 predicted proteins | sample atmos_gasesECM2C_2_FD_203314 | JGI IMG/M metagenome (GOLD analysis project Ga0307476, IMG submission 203314) | Hardwood forest soil microbial communities from Morgan-Monroe State Forest, Indiana, United States - atmos_gasesECM2C_05 | ecosystem: Environmental > Terrestrial > Soil > Temperate... | reverse complement strand
GACGCACGTTGCGATTCGGAGCGAAACGCGCACACAGCCACGCACAAAAGATGGAGACCACCACGAACAGCGCCGTGCTCGCGATGAGAGCCGTGTCGGATGGAATATGGCCTTTCACGAAATCGCCGGGAAAGAGGCGGGAAAGCAACGGATCTGTTGCCAGTACAAGAACAACAGAGAGCAGGTAGCTGCCAACCACGACGGCGACCGATTTAACCATTGTTTACACTCCGTATCACGCTGAAGTTATATCAGAAACTACGCGCAACCTGCGGATCGACGGCATCAAGCGACTTTTACGATCGTGGCTCGCTACTGCCACACTCAGCCCCATCGTCTTCCCATTCCGCATCGCAGGCCTGGCAATGCCATGCCGGACGCTGTACGGGCAGCGGCACGTGGAGGAATGCACTCATATAGGCGATGGGACGGTCCAACTCTTGAAAGTTCACATCGAGCGATTGGCATTTGGGGCAGCGCGGCTGCTCATACAGCCCGATGCCCTGCACATAAAGGCCTTCGAGAATCGGCTCGTCGAGAAGCTTGCGCGCGTTCGCCTCATCCGTGGGCCGCACGTTGAGTTTGATGCCGCCGATGAAGTTTGAGATAAACCAGTCCAACCGCACGAGGTTTTCATCCGCCAGAAAACATTCGATGCCCGCCGACTCCAAACTACCCTTGGCGAGCAACGCCTCCGGAAGATCGCGAAATTTTCGGACGGTGACGAGTTCCTGCACTTCGAGTTGCTGGCGCTTTTCTTGTGCCACTTCGGAATATTCGTCTTCGGAATGCTCGTCATCCGGAAGCTCAAGATGACGGCGATCCAGTTCATCTTCGAGCGTATCCCAGGCCACGTCGGTCAGAGAATCCGCATTCTGAGCGAGCTTCCGCAACTCCCCGTCGGTCATGCTGGCGTAGTTGTCGGCGAGGCGGCGCCGCTCCCGTTGCTCGTTTAGATAGGATCCGTCGAGATAGGACACCCGGCAAGCATACTGCGAGTGCGGTCAATCGGCCAAGTGCGTGGGAGTATGGGAACTCAGCGAACTGCGGTCAGCGTATGTGACGCAGCTACGTGAATGTTCGCGGACGATGAGCAGTCCAACCAGTTCTGCGCTGATTAACATTGCAACTCGTATGTACAGGTCAGCATGAAAAGCTTGGTCACCGGCGGCGGTGCGCAGAAGTCCTGAAGCGTCCTGACCACGAATAACACTTCTTATGTTTGTCATCCTGAGCGAGGATTGTGCTTCGCGCTAGCAAAGCACAGCCGCAGTCGAAGGACCCCTATTGCTCTGCACGACCGCCGGCTTCTCGAGGAATTCTCCCACGGATATTTCCGCTTCCTCGCCGCCCAAACGTTGAAGTTATTGCTGTATCGAAAATACAAACAAGCCAGCCGCCTCACCGCCGGGACGCGGAACGCCGAGGTTCCGTAACCGCCGCGTCCAAACGAGCCGCGAGATCGGCAAACGCTGGGGTCGGACCCTTCCAGCGTAATTCGTCGACATCGTCGAAGAGCGCTATGTCAGTCCGGAGCGTGGCGAGCGTCCGAAACAGCATCGCTTGGTCGCGTTCGTGGCAGAGGACGTCAGCGAGCGCACCCGCGCCTGTAACATTCACTTTCCACTCGCGCCAGTCCGCAGGAACGGATTCCAGGTGGAGAAACTTGGCAAGTACGGCGGCCGACGACTTCGCGCCCCAGCCCCGAAGTCCCGGATACCCGTCCGCGCTATCGCCCACTAATGCCAGGTAGTCCGGGATCGACGCCGGGCCTACCCCAAATTTTTTGATCACGCCGGCCTCGTCCACGATCATGCGGGTTCGGCGATTCAGTTGGACGATGCGCGTGCCGCACACGCATTGGGCAAGGTCCTTATCCGGCGTACAAATGATGACGCGTTCCACACGCTCGTCTCGACCGGCCGCGGCCGCCGCAGCCGCGAGCGCGTCGTCCGCCTCGAACTCGACCATCGGCCAGACTACAACGCCCGCCGCTGAGAGCACTTCTTCAAGCAGCGGAAATTGTGCCCACAGGTCGGGCTCGATGCCTTCTCCAGTCTTGTAACCCGGCCACAGATCGTTGCGAAAGGATTCGATCACGTGGTCGGTTGCGACGGCAACATGCATTGCTCCGCCATCCTTCATCATGCCCAGCACCGAGGCTAGAACGCCTCGAACCGCAGCTACCTCTCGCCCCTCAGAATCCTTGGCGGAAGGTAGCGCGTAGTAGTGCCGGAACAACTCGTATGTGCCATCAACCAGATGGATATCCAAAGTGTGACTCCGTTAAACGTCAAACGGCCCGCAGAATGAACCTGCGGGCCGTCCGGTGGACTGTTTGGGATTGACCAAGAGGTGGTCACTCTACGTGGCCTCTCACGGCAACTCCCGGGTCATGGACTGAAGACCGGGCCGAAGCCCAAAGTCGCAAGCCTTCGCGCGACCGACGCGATGCCTGCATCCGTACTCACCGGCTAGTGTGCGGGCTGTAGCTCGCGGGCGCTGCAATTCTTGCAATCGCTCCGGAGCCCCGCTTAGAGCAACCAGCTCTAAGTCTCAGCCACCTCACCTGGTCTTAGACTCCCACACTTACCACTACAATCAGAACTTGTCATTCGACCACCTCCTTTCCGGTGTAATCGCAGATTAGTACGGAGTCGCCCTGTGCGTCAACCGTTACGAAAGTGGGTGTCGAGGATGTCAATGTCTCCACCTGCTAGCTTAGAAGCCTTGGCTGGCGGAATGACGATGACAACGATGATAAAGATGAGAAACGCCACAAAACTCTCGACCGTGGGAGACATTCTTCGCCAGCGTTGTCCCCGCTGCCGCATGGGAAGCATTTTTCACTATTCCATTTTTCGCGGATTCCCCAAGATGAATGAACGGTGCTCGATCTGCGATCTCAAGTTTGAGCGCGAACCCGGCTATTTTCTGGGCGCCATGTACGTGAGTTACGGTTTGGGGATTGTGATCGTTACGCTCTTCGCGGCGCTGCTGTGGTCCATCACCGGTTGGTGGATTACCAAAGACACAATCTGGGCCGTCGTCTTGTTTTTGCCGCTCGCGCCTACGATCACCTTATTTGCCCGAGTGCTCTGGATTTATTTCGACCAGACCGTCGATCCCGAACGGCGATCTTAGCTCCGCCTCTCTTAGCTCCACCTATCATGCTTTTTCTTCGGGTGCCTTCGGTATCGCCGCCGGTAATACTGGCGAATCCTCTTTGCCCTGAATCGCAGACTTGAAGCCGCGCACGCCTTCGCCCAGACCTTTCCCGAGCTCCGGCAGTTTCTTGGGGCCAAAGATCAGCAAAGCAATTCCGGCGATGATGAGCAAGTGAGTCGGTTGAAACAATCCTTCGAACATAAATTCCTCCCGTCAAGAATCCGAAAAAGTTGACACGCGAAAAGAAACAGGCGCTATGCCTTCCCCGTGGCACAGCGCCTCCCCCGGGTAACTAGAAACCCCGCTGCGCCGCATCCGCCGCCGCGGCCAGTTTGTTCAGAGCGGCAAAGAACTCCTGCGATTGGCCGATGAAAAGCCCGTCGGCCGTGAGACCCTTCACCGCTCCCATCGCCGCCCCGGCCGTATTGGTCGGGCGAATGATGGAACAGGGCGGGAACTTGGGATTGAGGAACGGGCAAGGCTCCGGCATGATCAGGTTGCCTTGCAACGACTCCGGCTGGTTGGTCGAGAGTTGTTTGAAAGTAACCTTGGCGCCCGTCACCGGATCTACATCAGTCACAGTGAGGACGTTGCCGGCCTTGTCATGCCAGGTTTGGAAGTGCGCAGTTTCGGTGGGGCCAATGCTGAGCAGAATGCGCAGAACATCCACATTGTTGACCCTTTGAGCCAGAGAAGGATAGAGGCTACTGCCGCCTTGCTCAATGGCGCAGAAATGGAATCCAGCGGTGAATGCGATTGCTTTGAGATGATCAGGGATATTAAAAGGAGCAATGTGTGCAGGGCCATTCAAATCATCATCGGTTCTCGGGATTGCGGTTCGATTCACGATCACTTCCGACTGTCCAAAAGCAAAGTTCGGATTCAGGTCAGGGTTTTCGGTGGCGCTGCGATAGCGAGTCCAAAAGCTGGTGTCCACGGTCAGGTTCATCAGGTTGGTGAGCCGCCCCATATCTTTGGCTCCCGTAGCTTTGCTGCTGGGCAGATTGGCAAACTGATCGAGGTTTACCGGATCGGCGCCGATCGATTCCAGGAATGCGTTGATGAAGGCTTGATGGCTTCTTTCGTCATCGGTGTTGTCGTGGATGTACTGCGGCATGTCGCTGTCGAGAATCTGCAGCGCGGCCATGTATGCCGGACTTCCGCCATTCACTCCGGACTCTTCGCCGTCTTGCACGCCGCCGAGTTCGGTGTACTGCTCCCAGAGATCGGTCTCGAGAATTTCTGCTGCCGCAAGAAAGCGGAGAATGTCGATATCACCCTTGGTAATGGTTGAATCGTTGGTCTCGCGGGCGAATGCGGGAAGCCCGCTGCCCAGAATACCGCCTCCTACAGCCGCCACCGCGCCGGCGACCATGCCGTTCTTCAGGAATAAGCGCCGATTGGCGGCGCTTTCCAGTACCTCCGTAAGTTGCTTCATGGATTCTCTCCTTAATCACCGTATTCCTCTGCTGCATTGGTCACGGTGTAAGCGGAGAGTAGCGCGCAGCGCTTTAGGCCCTTGTCATATGCTGGTCAAAGCTTTGTATTTTCTTGGTGACGTTGTCTCTCGCTTGAGATTTGTGAGCCGAAGATAAGCAGGGAAAGATAGCCGGAGAAAGACAGGCAGGAAAATTTCGTGGAACATTCCTTCAGAAATTTTCAAACGAACATAAGGCTATTATGGATGCGCTGGCAACCCGGTCGCGTGCCCGCGCGCTCCTAACTAAGTTCATGGATAGAATGGGTGTCAAGCACAGCGCCCTATTTATTCCGGTTGTCGCAGGCTGCTCCCACCGGAGGAGCGATTTGAAAGGAAAAACTTGGGAATGATTCGTTTCGCTGCAACTGCCGCTCTGGCTTGCCTCCTTGGTTCCATCGCCGTCGCTCAAGACTCAACCCCGAAAGTGCAGGTTTTCGGAGGCTTTTCGTTTCTGCACGAGGATACGGGCAAACTCATCGGTCTAACCTTGGATACGGCGCTGCGTGCGCCATCCGACACCTTCGGAATAAGGTCCGACTTCACGGGCTGGACTGCGGAAGGTCAGTACAACGCCAACCGCTGGGTAGGAATTGCCGCCGACTTCGGCGGACACAGGGGCGCGCCCATCACAGCCTCGAACGCCAGCGGAGTCACCGGGCTGCCGGATGAGAGCGAGTATTACATTCTGGCCGGGCCGGTAGTCTCCTATCGAAACAAAACCAGGCTGATTCCCTACGTGCATGCGCTGTTTGGCTGGGAGCGAACCAGTTTGAGCGCGAGTACGATCAGCGGGAGCGGGCTGGCTTCTCCAGTGCCGGTTGCCGCCACAAGCTACGATGATTTCACCATGGCGCTGGGAGGCGGCCTCGATTTTAAGATCGTCCACCATGTTGCCCTTCGCGTCCCGCAGGTGGACTACTTCCACACCACCCTGAACTTAACTAAGTTTTACGATGACGCCCTTGGTCCTCAGCAGTTATTTCAAGGGCTGGCAACGCGGCAGAGAAATGCAAGAATCTCGGGCGGAATTGTGCTGCAGTTCTAAGGTTCGAAGTTCTACTGCGTTCCAAAGTTCGGCTGCGCGGCGCATTCTAGCGAAAACACAAGATACGCGCGGCGCTTTTTCTACGGCAGGCCAAACGCGTACAGCGCGCTGCCTGCGGCGATTGCGACATATTCCTTGCCACCCACGGCGAAGGCGATCGGCGCCGCATAGACTGCGCCGCCCATCTGGAAGTGCCACAATACTTTGCCGGTCGCCGCGTCGAGAGCGATGAAGTTGCCTTCGGCGTCGCCGGTGAAAACCAAGCCACCAGCGGTCGATAAGACGCCTGACCACGTTGGCGACGTGTGCTCAAACTTCCACTTGATCTCCCCGGTCGTGGGGTCGATTGCCTTCAGGAATCCGCGGTAAGGCTCAGCCTCGTCCGAAGGAAAATATGCGCTCCCATAGTAAGCATGCCCAGCTTCATACGGCTGCGGAGCCGTTGAAAAAATGTCGCACTGATCGCGCGCGGTCACGTAGAACAGCGAAGTTTTCGGATCGTAAGCCGGGGCCATGAAGTTCGTGGTGCCCAATGCGCCGGGACAGACGGTGTGTCCCGCGATGGTCGGCGATGCTTCTTTGTTCGCCACGGGCCGGCCCTCGGCATCTTTGTGATCGCTCCACGTAATCTTGCCGTAGACAGTTGCCGAAACCAGCTTGCCGGTCGAGCGGTCGAGCACGTAGAAAAAGCCGTTACGATTAGCCTGCGCGATCAGATGCTTGTTGCCGGAGTCGATCATGATCGGGACCTGGGTCGCGTCCCAGTCATGCTCGTCGTGTTTGGTGAACTGAAAGCTCCAGTTCATCTGGCCAGTATCGGCATTCAGAGCGAGCAGCGAGTTGCTGTAGAGGTTGTCACCAGCGCGTCCCTCGCCGCGATTCGAGGGCGCAGGATTTCCCGTAGGCCAGAAGATTTGATTGGTCGCCGGGTCGTAGGTTCCGGTGTTCCACGCGGGCGCTCCGCCCACTTTCCAGGAGTCGCCCTCCCATGTTTCGTGACCGGGTTCGCCGGGGCCGGGTACCGTATAGAAGCGCCATTTTCTGGTGCCTGTCGTCGCATCGTAGGCGTCGATGAAGCCGCGCACGCCATACTCTCCGCCGGAAACGCCGATAACCACGAGATTTTTCACCGCGAGCGGCGCGACCGTAAAACTGTAACCTTTTTGATAATCAGCGGCGACTGCATCCCAGGCTACATTTCCCGTCTTCGCATCGAGCGCGGTCACGTGGGCATCGAGCGTGCCGAGAAAAACTTTGTCGCCCAGAATCGCCAGGCCCCGATTCACGCGCCCGCAACACGGGCGAATGTCTCCGGGGAGTTGGCGCTGATACATCCAGATAGGCCGGCCGGTGCGCGCGTCAAGGGCGAATGCGCGATCGTCCTGCGCGGTTGCGTAGAGAATGCCATCGACCACAAGCGGCGTTGTCTCAAGCTTGCCCGTTGCCCCGGTTTGGTAAACCCACTTCGCCACCATCGCGCGCGCATTAGTTGGATTGATCTGGTCGAGCGGGCTGAAACGGCGACCGGAATAGTCCCCCGAATACGTGAGCCAGTTTTGCGGTTCCTTGCCAGAATTTACCAGGCGCTCGAACGTCACCTGAGCATAGGTAATCGTCGCTGCGAAGCTGAAGGCTAGAACAACGATCAGGGCGTTCCGACCTTTCATTTCGCCCCCACGCTGGTTAAGAAAGCGATGATGTCATCGAGATCTTTATCGCTCAACACGTCCGGCGTGTAGGTTGGCATGATCGATTCGCGGCTCTTGCTGAAGGAGCGCAGCTTGTCTTTTTCCAGTAAATAAATCTGCTCGCTCGAATCCATCATCTGAACGCTGAAGTTGTCCTCGTCCAAGGCGACGCCCTTGATTTTTTTCCCATCGGCCGTGACCACCGTGATGGTTTCGTACTCCTGAGGAAATTCCTTCGTCGACTCAGTCAATCCCCAGGCCAGGTGCCGGCTGGGGTTGCGCACCGAATCGATAATTGCTTCTCTGGTGCGAGAGCCGCCCACCGAGGTCAGTTCTGGGCCCAGTCGTCCGCCTTTGCCTTCAACCATGTGACACAGCGAACAATTCGCATCTCCGTAAAATAGCTCTTTGCCGTGCGCCACGTTGCCGATAGGCTTGGCCGGCGCTTTCACCTCGACGCTGCGGATATAAGCGATGATTTGCCAAATTTCCTCGTCGGTCATGCCGACGCCCTGACCATTGGTTCCATTGGAGGGCATGGCAGTGCCCGGGATTCCGCTACTGATCACCTGAAACATCTCCGCATCGGAGTGAGCATGTTTTTTCTGCGCGCGAGTCAAGTCAGGTCCACGTCCGCCGCCGCGCGCTCCGAGGCCGTGGCACAGCGCACAGTTGATACGGAATTCGTATTCGCCCGCCTTGGCGGCTTTCGCATCTCCCGCCAGCGGATTGCGATCATCGGCTGCAACCCGGATCGCGGCGAGCAGCAGCAAGCATACGCAGGCTAAGAAAAATCCCCGCGCCCGCAAAGCCACGAGCGGGAATTTATTTTTGTCTCGCGGTGATTGATGAATCGTCAAAGACACTGAATATCCCACCCAAGGATTTGCCGCATTCTACGCCAGGAAACCAGAATCGTCGCTTAGGAAATTCGGGGAAAAATTGGGAGCGAAGATCGCAGCAATAATTTTTCCCGCTCGTACATGACCGCCGGGTATCTGGGACCTGCTCTTAGGGCTCTCTACACTGAAGTTCTCCCCTGTTACGCCGATTTTCTTTAGGTTGAAGACTTTTTGCCTGTAGGTGGTGAACCCGCCGCGAGCTTACCCCTTCCAACGGAAGGCATTGGGTTGGGGGAGACCCAGATGGGCGAGCACGCGATAGGCGAACTCGCGGGCCATGGCATCCAGGCTCGTGGGGCGGTAATAGAAGGCAGGAATCAGCGGAAAGATCGTCGCTCCTGCGTCGGCGGCTCGGTACATATTGCGGATGTGGATTTTGTTCAGTGGAGTTTCGCGGACGCACAGCACCAGCGGGCGCTTCTCTTTCAGGCAAACGTCGGCTGCACGCTCGATGAGGTGCGACGCGACACCACTAGCGATACGGCCCAAAGTGCCCATGCTGCAGGGGATCACAACCATGCCGTCTGCGGGGTAAGAGCCGCTCGCCACGTTCGCTCCGATATCAGCGTTCGATTGCTCTTTGATTTTGACTCCGGCAGCGGAGTTTGCAGCGCGGGCTGAGGATTTTGAGAAACGTGCTAGGGAACCAGCAGTGCCGAGAATTTGGCGGATTAGATTCGCGCGGCCTTTAATGCTAAGTTCTTCGGCCATAACGCGCAGCGCCGAATCAGACGCGATGAAGTTCACGGTACGAATGCGCGCGTCGCGCTCGACCGTGAGCAGAAGTTGGCGAAGAAACACTGACCCACTGGCTCCAGTGGTCGCGATGGTCAGATTTTGCGGTGGAAGATTCGGCAAGGCTTCTCCGCGAGGCAGCGCAGCCCCGAGTTCGGAGCATAGGCAGTCAGTGCAGCGGAAGTCAAGGCAGAGAATCTAAGAACGAGAGTTTAGGAACGAGACTCTAAGAACCAAGAAGTGAGGCTAGAAGCCAGTAGCTAGAAGCTAGCATTTATGGCATCCATGGTCAATTTGCGAATCCGGCGCAGTGCGGCGCAACTTCATGCGCTTGCCGGAGTAGAACGCGAGATCCGCGCCCAGGATTCGCACAGCCGCCGCAAATATCTTCGCGAGTTTACCGAAGCATTCCGCAGTTACGATTGCATTCTCGACTTTCAACAGATTCAGCATGCCTTGCGCGACGCCGACATTGTTTTGATCGGTGACTATCACGCGCTGGCGGCGGCCCAGCGCTATGCCGCATCTCTCATCGAGCAGCGCGCTTTGGCCGGAGACCGCCGGGTCGTGCTCGGAGTAGAAACGATTTTCGCGCGCGATCAGCACATTCTCGAAGAATGGTGGCGGCGCGAGATTGACGAAGACGAACTACGGCAGCGCATCCGTTTCGATCTGGATTGGGGATACGACTGGACTCCGTTTCACGAACTGCTGGTCACCGCTCGCGATCATGCTGACGGACTCTATGGTCTTGACTGCATGCCCCGCGAGAACTTGCGCAAAATTGGCGCGCGCGACCGGCACGCCGCTGCGAAGATTGCCGAGATACGCCAGCGGCATCCCGGCGCGGCAGTTTTCGTACTCTTCGGCGAATCTCACCTTGCTCCGGGACATCTGCCGCGCGTGTTGCAACAGGAAATTTCCGAGGCAAAAATCCTCACTGTTTTGCAGAATGTTGACGCTCTCTACTGGCGAGCGGCTGGCGAGCGGCCCGATAAGGTCGAGGCCGTGAAGGTGAACGACAACGTCCTCTGCGTCTTCAACTCCACGCCACTGGAGAAATACGAAAGCTACCGTCTGTTTCTCGATCAGTGGAGCCGCTGCGATACCGGGCCAGACTTTGCGCCCACTATTTACAACCTGATCGATAGCCTGGCGAGCTTTCTCGAGATCAACCGCTATTCGCCGCACAACGGCACGCAACCGAAATTTCTCGTGGACATGCTGCCGGAGGTGCACGGCAACTCGTCCCATGCGATGCTGCGCCGGCTGCTTTCCCGCAAAGGTGTGAACGAGGAGGAGCGGGAAGAGATGCTGGCGACGGTCGAAGAACGCGGCAGCGCTTACCTGCCGCAGGTAAATGCCTTTTATGTGCGCGAATTTCAAATGGTACACGCCGCCGAGGATGCGACTCGCTTTTTGCATCATGCCTGCCGCGGACTTCCGCGGCGCGTGGGCGCTGCAGGCGCAAACTCTGAAGGCCAGCACGCCAGCCCACGTGCGGCCTATGACAATTTTTTTACTCAAGTGATCGAAGACGCCGTGGCCTACTTCGGCTCGCGAGTGCTTTACCCGTCGCGGTCGTCGCCTACCGAAGATAATCCATCTCTGTCGCGCGTGGCATTTGAAAAAGCCGCTCAGATCGCGATTCGGGCTGATGCGGAGAAGTTCGAAGCAACCGCTCGCGATTGCGGTTACCGCCTGGGGAGTGCGATTTACGACGCTTATATCGCCGGAAGAGTGAAGCCTCGCGGGCTACGCCGCCTGTTTCTCGCCCACATCGACGACCCTGGCCTCGCCTGCAAGGTCTGCGCCGCGGTTCTTGCCAGAGTCCGTCCCAGATCGCGCGCCGCCCGCGATTGAAAACTTCCATCCACATCCGGTGCTAAGCTAGACTGCGCTCGGCTGCGTGCCGAGCACCGAGTGCTGAATCCTCAATCGTGAACGCCGAGTCCATTCGCAAACTTTTCGAGCAGGTGCGTCGCGGCAAAATCTCGCCCGATGATGCCGTCGATCGCCTGCGCCATTTGCCGTACGAGGATCTCGGCTTCGCCAAAGTCGATCATCATCGCGCCTTGCGAGTGGGCATGCCTGAGATTATCTTTGGCGAGCGGAAGACTGCTTCGCACATGGCCGAAATCTTCGCGCGCTTAGCGAAGCATGGCGGCAACGTGCTGGCCACACACGCTGACAAAAAGCAATTCGCTGCGGTAAAGAAGAAAATCCGTGCGGCCGAGTATCGCGAACTGGCGCGGGCGATCGTGTTGCAGCGCGACACTCACACCTACGGCAAGGGAATGATCGCCGTGGTCTCGGCGGGAACCAGTGACATTCCCGTGGCCGAAGAGGCTGTCGTCACGGCCGAGCTCATGGGCAACGAGGTCGAGCACTTCTACGACGTAGGAGTAGCCGGAATCCATCGCCTCCTGGCCAATCGCGAGGCATTGACGAAAGCCCGCGTGATCGTTGTCTGTGCCGGCATGGAAGGAGCTTTGCCCAGCGTCGTTGGCGGGCTGGTGGGCGCTCCTGTGATCGCAGTGCCTACCAGCGTAGGTTATGGTGCGTCGTTCCAGGGACTGGCTGCTCTGCTCGGCATGTTGAATTCCTGCGCGTCGAATGTGAGCGTAGTGAATATCGATAACGGATTCGGCGCAGGATACGTTGCATCGCTTATCAACCGGCTCCCTTGAATCAGATCGAAGCCGCGAACCGCCTTTCCGAAATAAGTCGCATCGAAGGACAAAAAAAGACGCGGCTTGCGCCGCGTCAGTTCCTCCCCCTCAAAGCAACTACATTCCAGACTGTCCAGAGTCCTTCTCGACCACCAGTTTATTCTCCACGCTGAAGGCGCCGAAAAGCTGGTTGGCTCGGATGCCGGCGACTTCTTTATCCATGGAGCTAATCACGGAACCGTAGAGCGTCACGTGGCCGTTGTCGACAACGATGCGAATCGGACGCGCCGGATCAATCGCGTATTTGCTAAGCACCGGGTCGCGATAGATCGCTCGGGCGGCGCGCAGACGCAGTCCGTCGTCGAACAACGAAACCGGTTCCAGCGAAATATTTTCGACCACATCCTTTACGCCCGGCTGGTTATAAATATCGGTCAGTGCTTCATCGCGCCCCACGCCGGTGCGATCCTGCCCCTCCACCGTCACCACTCCATCCCTTACGCTGAGGGCGAAGTAATCGAATGTGCTGTCATAGCCGAAGCGAACGTACGTGAGCTTGCGAGCCAGTTTCTGCTCTAGTTGCTCGTCTGCAACGGTCGGGCCGGTTACCGTAATCAGGTTGCGCACGCCCTGCACGTCCGCAGTTTTGCGAGCGAGCTTGGCCGCGTCGAGCTTGCGCTGGTAGAGATCGACGGTCCCCGTAAGCGTGACAATGCCGTCTTCCACTGTGGAACTCACATCGCGAAACTGGCTCTTGGCAGCCAGCTTCTGTGTGACTGTGTTTGTGATTTGACTGTCGTGGCGGACCGCCGCGGTCGTAGTCTCTGCGGCCAGTGTCGCGCTCAGCAACCCCGCCGCCAGCAGCGAACCCACCGTTTTCAACAAACCTTTCTTTGTTACGAACTTTGTTACGAAGTGTGTCATGAAGGTCACCTCCGACCCATTGACGAAACTTTACGAATTAACTGCATGGTTAATTCTTTCGATGCGGAGGGTTGTGGAGAAGATGCATCGGCTAAGCAGGAGGAAACTACCGCAACTTCTTCGACTCGTTGGGGTTGAATCGATTGTAGAACTGCGCACGGATCGCTCTCTGTCGCTCACGGCGACAGATGCGGAGTTACTGCACTGTGACGGTAAGCGTGGATATCGTCCGGCCGAACTGGTTCGTCGAATAAAGCGCGTACGTAGTAGTGGCGGTTGGGTTCACGACGACGCTGGAGCCGCGAACCGCACCCGCTCCCGGCGAAATGATGCTGTTAGGTTGCGTTGTCCGTAGTCCAGGAGAGCGTTACATTTCCTCCCGATGACACAGTAGCCGGGCTGGCCGTGAAACTGCTGATCGTTGGCGCGGCGCCCGTCGGCGCGGAAGCGTTCGTATACATCGGGTTCATCTGAACGACTTCGAAGGCCGAGCCCGGCACAGTTTTCAGAGTCTCCAGATTTGAGCCCCAACGGCTGTCTGACGCCCCGGTAACATAGAGCGCGCTTCCGTTGTCCGCCAGAATCAGCCCGTACTTCTGCATCGCAGTGAGAATCACCTGCATACTCGCGTCGAAACTAGAAATGTCGTAACTCGATTTCAAGCGAATGCGCATGCCCATCGGCGGGGTCGCGGGATCGCTCGAGGTCGCCGCATCGTGCGAGGCTGGAGGAGTAAACGCTGCACTGGTGCGCGGCAGCGTGAAACGGAACGCGTGCTGGGTTTTTCCGGTCGCAACTTCGTCATAACGAACCAGCCCGGGAAAAATCGGCAGGCCGGCGGCATCCGCCGACGTCCAGGTGTATGGGCGCTGCTCGTTCCCCACCAAATCCCAAACCGCAGTCGAATCCGCGTTCCAGCTTCCATCGGAATTCGGCGAAGAGTTGTACAACTCATAGAGAAAGCAATTTTGGTTGTCGAGCACGAGAACATGCCGGTCTCCACTACTCGATGAACCTCCCTCCACCGGGGCATTCGCCGGCACCGGCATTGGGCCGGGATCGCTTTCACTGCCGTATGCGGTGAGGTTTACGTTTACCAGCGACTGACTGCCGTTCACCACAACATAGGGAATGCCGTAGCTGGGATCGGTTCCGAAATCCGGATGCACATTCACCGACCCGATGAAGTTACTGATGACGTTGGGAGAATTGGGATCGACGGGTGCAGTTGAGATATCGGTATTCCACGCACTGCTGCTGTTGAACGGAATGAATCCACCGAGGCTCGCACCCTGGCCAGTGGTCATCACGTTACAAGCCAGACTCGGATTCGAGCCGTCTGTGCTGCCTGTGCCTCCACCGCCGGGAGATGCATTCGTGCCACCGCCACAGGCCGCTTGTAATCCCGCTAGGAGCAGGGTCATCACGAATACGACCGAGCAGTTTGAACGGAGGCAGGAGACCATGTCATTCCGAGTTTGAACGACTGCGGGGAAAGCGAGAAGACGCCTTTTGGGCAGTGTCCTAACACTGCGTTGCTGACTTTCTAGCGGAGAAAACGCTGCCGGATTTCAGTAGGAACGACAAAGCTAGACTTGCCACACTTGGGGCATACTTCTATTTCAACCTCTCCAGTGTTGAACGCGGACCCGCTGGGGCCTAGTGCGGTAAACATTCGGATGTCCGCAAAACGGGTCTGCGTAGTTGTCCCGCAATCGCACTTATCAATTTCCATCCGGTCCTCCGAGAGAATCAGGCTTCTCTTCGACGGTGGAACGCGCGATCTTCCGCTCTACAATTTTCAGCCAGTCCTTGAGGTCTTGAATACTGTCAGGGCTGAGAGGAGTGGGCCAGCTAATGACCACCTCGCCTTCGGCAAGCGAGAACACGTCCTGTTTCATCTTGGCTCCTTGGTCACGCTTCCCAAAGTCCATTCCGTGTAGAGGACTCACCGGAACAAAGGGAGGCGTTTGTTGGGGCGGATCGGCAGGGATGATTTCCGCAACGGGAAGGCCAGTCTTGTCGTCTCCTTCCACGAAACCAAATTGGCCGTCGTCCGAGAACCGCAGTAGCCTCTTAGATTGCCGTAAACCCAAGATTCCATTGTGTTCCCATTGAACGAAGTCTCCAATTTGGGGCTTTTTCTTCCCTCCATCCGCCTTCTCTTCCGATCCTAACACAGCGAAATCAGATAAACCAGCAAATTCTAGGGTGGCTCTAAAGTCCTTTACAAACCCCTCTACTGCCTTGGGATTGAAGTTCTTATATGTTACGAGTTCTGCTTGAAGAGCTTCGTCTCCGGGAAGTCCGGTCTGTATGTGCTGTTCTACTAATTCTCGGTAAATCTGGGGAGACAAAGCCGCATCCTTAAGACCTTGGATTCGCCTCGGATCATTGGTGGGAAGATTCAGAAGTTCGATTGCCCGCTGGGAGGGGAATACTCTTCCGTTGCCCTCGTCAAGCAAGCCAAACTTCTTGAGGGCAGAAAGCACGCTGTAGGCCAGCCCGTGAGCCGTAGCATAGCCTATATGCTTCGCCGCAATTGCCGGGGTTGCTCCAGCCCTACCGTCTTCTTTAAACAACTTGCCGACGCGCTCCAGAGCCTCCGGCAAGCTCACCGTGGGGTAGGCAGGGCTTCTTTGTCGGACTTTCTTTTCCTCCTGTGCGGGTTGCTTCGTCACTGCATTAGTAGCCATAGATAGCCTCCACGATTTAGAGCATACACAACGTTAAGCTCTAATGCAATAGAAAAAGTTAAAACAGTGGACTTTAATGCTTGCACTAACGTCGCTAACTGTGATATAAGTTAAATAATGAAACGAAGAAGCCAGCAATCAGACGCTCCGAAGGCGCATGACGGCTGGCTTTTTGTGTGGAATGGCGCTGTAGGGAAGTGGCTAAACCCAGTCCCCTTGAAAGGGAACTCCTTCGCCGGATACGTCGGTTCAAATCCGACCAGCGCCTCCAGAAAGGATGGATATGCCGCCTCCACCATAAGCGGAAACACTAGCCGAACAAACCACAACCCCTAACTCTAAACAGCCCCGACTCTGCGCAAACAGGGTCAGGGCTTGAAACCATCGCAGCCGAAGCCGCAATGAGTCTCGCAACTTCATTATCCGGCAAGTCGGCTGTGAACTCAAGGAGTTTTCACAGTGACCTGCCACAACTGCAATTCAGCTTGCAAACGCTCTGGGAAGCACAGGAACGGCCTACAACGCTATCGCTGCCTACAATGCCTCAAAACGTTCACCGAAGATCACACGCGGCCTCTCGCTGAAATGCGCCTTCCGATGGAGAAAGCAGAATCAATCCTCAAGCTGCTAGTCGAAGGTTGTTCCATCCGTTCAATCGAGCGCATCACGAACGTGCATCGCGACACGATTATGCGTCTACTGCTTCTTGCGGGTGAGCGCAGTCAACAATTGATGGATGAGAAGATGCGTAATCTCCAATCCAGGTATTTGCAGGTCGATGAAATTTGGTGCTACGTCGGAAAGAAACGGCGCAAAGTGCGCAGCGGCGATTCGCCGGAACTTGGCGACCAATGGGTCTACGTCGCAATTGATGCGGAGACAAAACTGGTTCCTTCATTCCGCATCGGAAAGCGCGTGCGGCCCGATACGTGGGCTTTCCTGTGGGACTTGCACCATCGCATTGCGAATCGCGTTCAACTCACAACGGATGGATTAAATCACTACACCGTGAGCGTTCCTGAGTGCTTCGGAACGGAAGTTGACTTCGCGCAACTTACCAAGATGTTCGGCGATTACGGGCAGTTCGATACTCCCGATGCGAGGTACTCCCCACCACGCATCTCGGGGGTTATATCCAAGGTCCGGCAGGGCGATCCCGACCCCGAACAAATCAGCACGTCTTTCGTGGAGCGGCAGAATTTAACAATGCGAATGCAGATGCGGAGATTTACGCGGCTAACAAACGCTTTCAGCAAAAAGCTGTCGCATCTGAAAGCCGCCGTCAGCTTGCATTTCGCGTGGTATAACTTCGTGCGCGTTCACAAAAGTTTGAGAGTCACTCCCGCTATGGAGGCGAATTTGACCGATCACATTTGGAGCATTGCCGAACTCTTAGGAGCGGCGTAAGATGGTCGCGCTTTGGGTTTGATTTTTGGTGGTACTTCCCCTTCGTGATATTTCCAAACACTACAATTCCCGGCGTTGCCGGATGGAGGAGGAGTTATGCGCAAATACGCTCCGCTAGCGTTTTCGTTTTTACTTGGGGGACTCTTTGTACTGGGCATCCAGACATCGACTGTGGTGCAACGCTTATTCGCCCAAACCCCTGTCGCCAACTGTCCAACAGGTCCAATTACACCGATAGAACTGACTAGGAAATTTGGCAAAGTCCTAATCGCCAGTAATGGGGCCAAGCCAGCCGTGCCTACATTGTGGAGTTCTTTATCTGGCAACAATAGTGGCGAGGTCGCACAGCTAGATGGATTAAATTGCGACGGTTGCACTTTGAGAGTTAACCTGCTGACGTATGCTGGGGGGCAATTCAAATGTACTAATTGCTCCATAGCGTCAGCTAACGGGATATATCTTGAGGGAGCAGCCCTCAATACGCTTCGCGTATTGCAATTTGTAAACGCAATACCGGGAGCACCCGCCAAGCCCAAAACGGCACCGATTGACCCAAATACTCCACACATCGAAACCGCCGCGCTTAGCAGCCCAACACGCATGGACTGGATCAGCTTAAGCAGGTAAATATTACGGGAGGCGCGGTTCACTGACCGACCTCCCGCTGATTCCTAACTAAGAACGGGCTTCCATCGCTTGAGCAATTTGCAATCTCCGGTTTTCCAGTCAGCCAGTACAGGCGCGATCCGGAAGCACGGCTCAAACGATAGCGTGAGTGCCGTCTTGTCCTGAAATCGAATGTCAACGGCGCGATAGTCCGAGGAGAGGGATAGTTCGACATCAGCAATGATCTTGCCTTTGGTTTGGGGAAAGCTAAGAACACGCCGGAACGGGACTTTCTTTCGTGCGCGGGAGCGGGTAACTTTATTAGCAGCCAAGGTCGCCTCCAACACAGGTGATTTTGGTCAGGGCTGCTTTCGTGCTGATAACACGGATGCGGCCCGTTACCCTTATAGCCCGACCGGAGAGGCGTGCAACCGGAAAATGCTAGCAACGCACTGATAGGACACCACCGCCTTTTGACCTAGCTTGACCGCGAAAAGAGACATGAACGTTTGATCCTTACATTCAGGGCACTCACCGGCCCACAACCCCGTGGAACCCGTTTTTCACCAATCTGCCGAGAAATTTTGACAACCCAATTCGGTGAATTGTCATCCGATTCGACTCGATACCGTTTCGTGCGATGTAGAGCACGTCTGCCACGTCGCGAACAAGCTTCCGGATTCATATTAGAAAAAGCCGTTCGTCAAAAGACGGATGCTCCGGGCACTGTCCAGAATTGTGAAGTCGGTGAAAGAGGGAAGATGGCCGAATTCCGGGCGGAGGATCTTGCTTTCCGAGAGATGGCGGAGAGTCTCGCTTATGAAAACCTAGTCGATGGTACCGCCGGCTCGGCCGTTGATCCTGTCCTTTCTGAGGACCGCTGGGCGCTTCCATCGTTTTTTATTATCGGGCCTCCCCGAACCGGCAGTAGCTGGCTGCATGAAATCCTTAGCCCGCACACATTATTGCCCAGCCCTTCGAAAGAGACCCGGTTTTTCGACACTCATTTTCACCGCGGTCTGAAATGGTATCTGGCTCACTATGAGAATTCGAGCGGCGAGCGTTGTATGGGGGAAGTCGCGCCTACTTACTTCGCATCGGCGCAAGCGCGGGAACGGATGGCTGTGATTGTGCCGGATGCAAAGATCGTTTGCGTATTCCGCAACCCGGTTGAGCGCCTGTTGTCTCTCTACCGGCTGAAGAGTGCATACGGCATGATACGCGGGAGTTTTGAAGAGGCGATCAAAAGCGACCCCGAATTCATGGAATCGAGCAGCTACGCCCGCAACCTCAGGCAGTGGCAACAGCACTTCGGTGCCAGGAATGTCATGGTGGGCATCTACGACGATCTCTGTGAGCATCCACAATCGTTTGCGGATTCCGTGGGGGATTTTATCGGAATCTCCCGCTTCGTGCTTAAACCGTCGCAATGCGAGTTCCTGCACGGCTCGAAACCCATGACTCGCCCCAGGAGCTACTTTCGAACGCGGAGCACGATGGTAGTGGCCGAATGGTTAAAAGCCCAGCGGCTCGATCGATTGGTTGTCGCTATAAAACGCACGCCGCTGCGAAAACTGGCGCTAGGCGGAGGACCGCCTTTTCCACCCGTGGCTGAAGACGTCTTGAAGTGGCTATACAAAAAACTTCGACCGGAGGTTGAGGAACTGGAAGAAATGCTCCAGCGCGATCTTTTCTCGTGGAAATCTCAGAGGTAAGATCACTTGCTGCGCAAAATGGTTTTCGCCGCGCCCATATTGTCGTAGCGGTCGTAAACCCGCACCACGACCACATGCTCGGAGGAAGCTACACCATCTTTTGCGGCTTCCGGCGTGATTTTGAAATCGTAGTTCTCCGTCTTTGCGTCGGAGAGCTGTCCGACTGGCTCGACATACGTCCAGTCACCTGCATCCACCGAATATTCCGCACGCTTGATCGGAGAAAAACCATCGCCGGCGCGGAATGTCACATGAATCTGTCCGCCTTCGACCACCGCTGCGAGATTCTCAATGCGTGGAGGCGTGGTGTCGACCTCAAACCGGCGGCTCTCCTTCGACGCGGTCAACGATTCGCCGGGCGAATGAGAAGGCGAGTCGGAAGCGACAACCTTGATGGTATAGCCGCCATCCGGCAGCAAACTTGCGTCGAACGAATATGCTTTGTCGGTCAAATCGTCTTTCAGCAACAGCCAACGGCTTTCGCCATCGCCTCGGTAATAGAGGGAGTAAACCAGTTGGTCGTCATTCTCATCGTGTGCGTTCCATCGCACCCCAATGGAGTCTCGATCATGCGAACTTGTCGGGGACGCATCGTAGTGGCTGCTTGAGGAAATGCTGATGTCCGATCCACTGCTCATACTCGTTCCCGATGTTTTCGCCGCAGCCTGGTACTTCACTCCCACCTGCACCGTCACGTCGTCGATTTCAGGAGCGGCATTCTTCGGAAGATAATTGAGCACTACGCTGTCGACGCGCGGCGCGGTGCTTCCCGCATGGAGTACGGCTTTCCACTGGGCATAGCGCGCCGCCGGAATTCCGGTTTCCGCGTCTTTGGAAAGATCGATTTTCTTCCACTCGCACCAGTTTCGGTCGGGATTGTCCACGTTTCCGCTGCGTGCGTAGAGTTCGACGTTCCCCGCGCCGCGAAACTCGGCGCGGCCCCAGCGCGAGAAGAGTCTTGCATCGAAGACGTCGCTCTCGTAGGTGCCGCCGGATTCCGGCCTAGGACCGAGTACGAACACTTTTCCCAGGTTGCTGGTCGCGGCGTACAAGCCGCCGCCCGGAGCTTTGGCGAACGCTGTTACCTGCGAAACCGGAGCCTTGAGCAGATCGGAGAAATCGTCAGTACCGGTGACGGCAAAAATATGTCCGCGATTCCCTGTGCCGGCCAGCAGGCGGCCTTGGGGGTCGAACGCCAGGGCATACACGATGTCTTCGTGCGAGGTCCACACCTTGGTGGGAGAACCGTCAGGCGCAATGCGATAGACATCGGAGCCGCTGCTTACGCCGCCGCCGGGGAAGGGAAACACTCCCGTGGTTGGAGGAGAACCGGGAGCGGGTGTAATCGTCATGCCCGGAACTTGCGGAGCGGACGCGCCCAGCGGCGCATTGCCTCCCATTGTGATCAGCGCAGCCACTGCGCCCGAGTTCGAACCGCCGCCGCGTTTTTCTCCAACCGCTGCAGCGTAAACGTTACCGGAGCGGTCGAGAGCCAGTGCAGTGATCTCTTTCTTGGGCGCGCTATACAACACAAAGCCTTCGCCTGCGGGAGAAATGCGGTAGATGAGTCCACTGCCATCAGACCCGGCGATCAGATTTTCCTTCGCATCAAAGGCCAACACGCGAATATGAGTTTCATCGCTCTTGAAAAAGACCGAGTGTTCGCCTTTCGAAGTAACCCGGAAAATTTCGCCGTGATCGCCCGTTGCCACATAAAGATTGCCGGCCTTGTCCAGAGCCAGATCCCAGATATATTTCGTTCCGGGCTCGAAATAAACGGAGGACGTCCACGAAGGATCGACGGCAGGTTTGGAACTGTTCTCGGAAGAAGCCGCTGGATTCGATTCCGTTTTTGCAGGCTTCGACTTACCGGAAGACTGATGTTCGAGCCTATAAACCTTTCCGTCCGGAGCGGTGGCCGCAAAGATTGAGCCGCCAGGTCCAGCCTTCAGCGCTTGCACCTGCAGTTCTTTCGGCTCAAAGATAATCGATGCCTTGCCATCCGGTGTGATTCGATAAACCCTGGCCGGCGCGCCCGCCGCCACGTACACGTTGCCGTCATCGTCGGCCGCAATCGCCCAGATGTAGGTGGAAGGCGTGGCGTATAGATTTTTGAACGTGGGCGCGAGTTCCAGGCCGCCGGTGCTTTCAATCGCTACTCCTGCGGCGGTGCCCTTGGTCAGTTCGTCGAACTTCGATTGTTCCCACGTCCGCGTACCCTCAGCGAACGCCCGCGTCGGCAAGCTCGAGTTGCATAAAATGATGAGTAGGAAACCAATAAGAGAGAAGAAAAAAGACCGTCGCGCACTCTGCAATTTCATACCTCGATGCGTCATTGTAGGGAGAATATTCAAGGTTATCACGCCAAACCGGACCCAAGCTGCCGGTCACCCTCGTGATTTCACCGCCCAATTCTCGTCAATCCCGTAAAATTTGATATCGTTAGGTTTCATGAAGACCTCCCGCTCAGAGTTGCTGCGCCTCCTCGCCTGTAAGTCTTTCCGCCTCGGCGAGTTCAAGCTCTCTTCTGGTGGGACCAGCGACTACTACATCGACTGCCGCACCACGACTCTTGACGCCAAGGGCTCGCGTCTCACCGGCGAAGTTTTCTTCGATGAAATCCGCGAGCGAGGCTGGAAACCACAAGCGATCGGCGGACTTACCATGGGCGCGGATCCAGTTGTGGTGGCGGTCTCGGTGGTGAGCGGCGAGTTGCACGGATTCTTAGTCCGCAAGGCCGAGAAGCAACACGGAACCGGACAACGGATCGAGGGCTATCGCATCAAAGGTGCGAAGGTCGTGATTGTCGATGATGTTTGCACCACCGGCGCGTCGACCGTGCAGGCCATCGAAGCCGCGCGCGAATTTGGATTCGACGTTGTCGGCGTCATGTGCCTGGTAGAGCGCGGAGAAGCGAAAGGCAGGCCAAATGTAGAGAAGGCTGCTGCGCCTGCGCCGTTCGTTTCCATCTTCACGGCGAGCGCTGTGCGCGCCGAACATATTCTGCAGAATGACGATACCGTTCCGCCGGTTTTTGCGGTTGCTGCTACTTGCGAACTCTGCGGCCGGCCTGCGATTACAAATATTCCGGGAAACCGATGTGCCGCGCATCGCGTGTAGCATTCACGAATTTTTCCCATATAATCCAGACTCCTATGATCCAAAGTATCGAGTGGACTGAAAACGGCGTGCGCTTCCTCGACCAGACGAAGCTGCCAACGGAAGAAACCTACGTTACCTGCAAGACATACGAGCAGGTCGCGGATGTGATCCGAACGATGGTAGTGCGTGGAGCGCCTGCCATCGGCGTGGCCGCAGCGATGGGGATTGCGCTCGGAGTGAATGACTCCAAGGCCGAAACCGTCGGCGAACTCAAGCGAGAACTCGACCACATGTGCGACGTGCTGTCCAAGACGCGACCGACGGCGGTCAATCTTTTCTGGGCGATCCGCCGCATGCAAGATAAGTTCGAGAAGATCCGCATCCGTCCCATTGCGCAGATCAAGCAGGAACTCATCGAAGAGTCCAAACGCATGCACGCCGAGGACATTGCGGCTAACCGTGCGATGGGCCGCCACGGCGCTACGTTGATGCCGAGCCAGGGCGGCGTGCTAACCCACTGCAACACTGGCACTCTCGCTACAGCCGGCTACGGCACTGCTCTTGGCGTAATCCGTGCGGCGGTTGAGCAAGGGCAGAAAATCCACGTCTACGCCGATGAAACCCGGCCTTTTCTGCAGGGTTCGCGCCTCACGGCGTGGGAACTAATGAAAGATGGCATTCCGACCACGGTGATCGCCGACAACATGGCGGGCGCCATGATGAAGCAGGGCAAGATCGGAGCGATTGTGGTTGGCGCCGACCGCATCGCCGCGAATGGCGACGTGGCCAATAAAATTGGGACTTACTCGGTCGCCGTCCTGGCCAAAGAGCATGGGATTCCGTTTTACGTGGCTGCTCCCATCTCCACCATCGACTTCGCCTGCCCAGACGGCAGTCAGATTCCCATCGAGCAGCGAAATCCACGAGAAGTCACGCACATCGGAGGGAAGCAAATGGTGCCGGACGGCGTATCGGTCGAGAATCCAGCCTTCGACGTGACACCGGCAAAATATATCGCCGCGATTATCACCGAGCATGGACTCGCCCGAGCCCCCTATCACGAGTCTTTGCAGGAACTTGCTGGTGGTAAAGAAAGCAAAGTCGAAGTCTAGTCTGCCAGAGCGCCGATCTGCTCTCCCAAGAGCAGAATCTTGCCAGCACCGCGTGATGCGGTTCACATCTCCCGAACGAAAGGTCGCGTACATTGCGATCGGCGTATCTTTTGCGGCTGCGGCGGGGCTCTTAACCGTCGCTCACCATCTTCGCGCTTCGTATGGTTCAAACGTGCTATGGGACGCTGCACGCTACTGTGAGAAGATGACCGCCTCTACTGTTTGCATCCTAAGTCCGGGTAAAGCGGGCACCGGATGTACCGTAGAGGAGGCAACGTGCATCTAATTGATCAAGTGGCCGAGCCTACGTTGGAACAAGAGACGCTGCTGCGGGTGCAAGGATTGAAGAAGGTTTTCCGGTCCGGCGAATCGGACCTCGTGCTCTTTGAGAATTTATCGTTCGAAGTGAAGCGCGGCGAGATGCTAGCCATCGTCGGAGAGTCAGGAGCAGGCAAGAGTACCTTGTTGCACATACTCAGCGCTCTTGATCATGCTTCCGCAGGTGACGTATACTGCGCCCAATTGAAGCTAAACTCTTTGTCGGCGGACGAGGCAGCGGAATTTCGCAATCGCGATGCGGGCTTCGTCTGGCAATTTCACTATCTGCTGCCGGAGTTTACGGCGGCAGAAAATGTGGCGATGCCTCTCCTGCTGCATGGGCGGAACTGGACCGAGGCAGAGCCGGAGGCTTTACGCTGGTTGCGCGAAGTTGGATTAGAGCAACGTGCGCATCACCGGTCGGGTGAGCTTTCTGGCGGGGAGCAGCAGCGGGTGGCTCTTGCGCGGGCTCTCATCACTGGCCCGAAATTGCTGTTGGCCGACGAGCCTACCGGCGATCTCGATGGGCAGACGGCGGAGGCGGTTTTCGCACTGATCGCGCGATTGCATCGCGAGCATCAGCTCACTTCCATCATTTGCACCCATAACCTGTCGTTCGCGCGCCGCTGCAACCGGGTCATGCGGCTGGAGCGGGGACGCGTAGAAGAGATTAAGCCGGAGTCATTGCCGGCATAGCAGCAGAAGGCAGCAAGATTAGTTGGACCAAGATTAGTTAGAAAAAGTGCAACAATTTAGGACGGTCGGCAGGCGGAAGAGATTTGAACAGGTTCCTTCAGTAACATTATAAAAACGTTTGAGTACTTGGGTTCGGTGGCCGTTTGATTGCATAATGAGAATGTCATGGCAAGCAGGCAGCATCGCAGAAACGTTAATGGGCGGGGAGTTCGATAGAGGTCGAGCGGGCACCAGCACCTTCTCGACCGGAAAGTTTTAGGGGGGAAGGGCATTATGTTTGAACGCTATACGGAGAAAGCCAGGCGCGTAATCTTTTTTGCGCGCTACGAAGCAAGCCAGTTTGGGTCTCCTTATATAGAGACGGAGCACCTTCTGCTTGGACTGCTGCGCGAAGACAAAGCCCTCACCAATCGATTCCTGCGTTCGCACGCCTCGGTGGAATCCATTCGTAAGCAAATCGAGGGTCACACCACCATTCGGGAAAAAGTTTCCACCTCAGTCGACTTGCCTCTGAGCAACGAGTGCAAGCGCGTGTTGGCCTATGCCGCGGAAGAAGCGGAAAGGCTATCGCATCGGCACATTGGGACTGAACATCTTCTTTTGGGTTTACTGAGAGAGGAGAAGTGCTTTGCCGCGGAAATTCTGCATGAGCGCGGATTGCGGCTTTCAGCCATTCGCGAAGAACTAGCCCGCACCAGCCAGGAAAAAGCGCAGCCGCAGCGCCAACGGGAGTCCTCACTGCTCAGCGAGTTTTCGCGCGATCTTACGCAGGCGGCAATGGATAGCCAGCTCGATCCCTTGGTTGGCCGTGACGGCGAACTCGAACGTGTCATCCAGATTCTGTGCCGTCGTACCAAGAACAATCCCGTTTTGATTGGCGAACCCGGCGTGGGCAAGACTGCCATCGTTGAAGGTCTGGCGCAGCGCATTGCCGATGGCGAGGTTCCGTCGTTTCTGGCGGACAAGAGAATTCTCGCCCTCGATCTTTCGCTGATCGTCGCTGGAACGAAATATCGCGGCCAATTCGAAGAGCGACTGAAGACCATCATGAAAGAACTGATGGAGTCGCAAAACTCCGTCATCTTCATCGACGAGTTGCACACTCTTGTCGGCGCAGGGTCGGCGGAAGGTTCGCTCGATGCTGCGAACATTCTGAAACCCGCACTGTCGCGCGGCGAGATTCAGTGCATCGGTGCAACCACTCCGGGTGAGTATCGTAAGAGTATTGAGAAAGATCGCTCACTCGAGCGCCGCTTCCAGGCGGTGAAAGTTCCTCCGCCCAACGAAGCCGATGCCGTGAAGGTTCTGTTCGGTATCAAAGACCGGTATGAGAAGTTCCACGCCGTCACTTATACCGACGACGCCATTAATTTCGCGGTATCGCATTCCAACCGCTATATTCCCGATCGTTTCTTGCCGGATAAAGCGATCGATTTGGTTGACGAAGCCGGCGCTCGCGTAAAGCTGCGGCAGACTTCGCAGCCGGAAGAGATCACCGAGGTTCAGAAGCGCATCAAGTTCATCGTGCACCGCATGGAGAACGCGATCGCGAATCATGAGTTCGAGAAAGCCCGCTTTTACTCGGATGAAGAACGCAAAGAGCGCGAGAATCTGCGTGCGCTACGCGAGAAATACCATCTCGATGAATCTTCCACCGGAGTCGTGGGCCGCGAAGACATTGAAGACGTAGTTTCGCGCTGGACCGGCGTTCCCATCACTTCGATTAAGGAAGAAGAAACCCAAAAGCTTCTCCGCATCGAAGAAGAGTTGCACAAGCGCATCATTTCTCAGGATAAATCGATCAGCGCTCTGGCTCGTGCGATCCGGCGTTCCCGCGCGGGGTTGAAGAGCCCGAACCGCCCGATTGGCTCGTTCCTGTTCCTCGGACCAACCGGAGTCGGAAAGACTGAGGTGGCTCGCACTCTCGCTCAGTTCATGTTCGGAACCGAAAAAGCTCTGGTCCGCTTCGATATGTCGGAGTTCATGGAAAAGCACTCGGTCTCGAAGCTGATCGGTTCGCCTCCAGGTTACGTTGGCTACGAAGAGGGTGGTCAACTCACCGAGCGCGTGAAGCGTGCGCCCTATTCCGTTGTGCTGCTGGATGAAATCGAGAAGGCGCATCCGGATGTGTTCAACATTCTGCTGCAGGTTTTTGAAGACGGCCAGCTCACTGACGGCCTTGGCAACACGGTCGACTTCAAGAACACAATCTTGATCATGACCTCCAACATCGGCGCCCGGCATCTGCAGAAGCGCGAGGGGTTTGGCTTTCAATCGACCAAGGACGAAATGGTTTCCGGCAAGGTTGAGGAAATGGTGAAGGGCGAGGTCAAGCGCACCTTCAATCCGGAGTTCCTGAACCGGTTGGACGAAATTATTCTCTTCCTGGCGCTGAGCGAGGCAGACCTGATCCAGATTCTGGAGCTGATGGTTACGCAGCTCAATACCAACCTGGCTCAGAAGGCGATCACTGTGTCTGTTGCGGATGAGGCCAAGAAGTGGATTCTCAACCAAACCCTCACCGACCGCACCTACGGAGCCCGTCCGCTGCGCAGGGCCTTGCAGAAATATATCGAAGACCCGCTGTCGGAAGCGCTGATTCAGGGCACCATCACGACTCGTCCGGCATTTATCGAGGTCTTCCTCGAAGACAACAAACTGTTCTACCGTCCGGTGGACGCCGAGAAGACCGAAGGCGTGCTGCTCTACGAGAACAGCTAGAATCTTCAAGCTATCAGGTATCGGCCGTCAGCTCAAAAGCTGGCGGCCTTTGTTATCTGGCTAGGTTCCTCTTTACGGACGTAACTTGCTCTTGGCTCTCCGAGTATGCCCAACTACCTACAAGTGGAAATCTAGGAGAATTTCGTATGCCCGGTCGATGCCCATTATGTGGTCAGCCTCTTCCTGCGGCAATCAGTCATGCCAAGCTTCAGGATCGCTTGCACAAGCTTACTTCTCCGGCCCTGGCAGCTGAGAAGAGGAGGCTGAAGGACGAATTTGAAGCACATCTGATCGCGGACCGCGAGATGGCAAGGCAACGCGCCGAGCGGCGGGTTGAACAAGACCTTCGCACAGCGAAGGAACGCGCTCAACGGGCCGAAGAGAAAAAAGAACAAGAAGTGAGACGTCTGAAGAAGACCTATTCCGAACGTCTTGCCAGGGAGAGCAAAAGCGCGAAGCGCGAGGCCCAGAATGAGGTCAGAAAGCAACTTCTGGAAGCTGAGAAGCGAGCCAATGACGCCGAAGACCGAAGGCGAAAGGAGGTTGAGGGAGTCCGGCGGGAGATGGCGACCCGAGTCGAAAAGGAGAGCAAAGCCAAGATGGAGAAATTTCTCGGAGAACGAAGGAAAGAGAAGCTTCGCGATGAGGGGGAAAAGGAAAGACTCAGACGGGATGTGGACGATCTCCGCCGCAAGCTAGAGAATCAAAGCGGCGAGCAACTTGGCGCTGAGGCGGAACTGGACCTGTTGACGGAGCTTCGGCGTGCATTTCCGGCTGATAAACTCGATCCGATTGGACGGGGAGTTAAGGGAGCCGACATTGTCCACGAGGTGAGGGAATCTGGGAAAGCCGTGGGTCAAATCGTCTATGAAAGCAAGAACACCTCGGGCTGGAACCAGGGGTTCATTGCTCAAGCGAAAAAGTACCAGACACAGTATGAAACTCCGCACGTGATAGTAGTGACGCGCGTATTACCGGCGAAGCAGAAGGGGCTTTGCATAGTGAAGGGGATTCCAATCGTTCAGAAGCATATGGCCGTCCCCCTCGTGACAGTCATCCGCGAGGGAATCGTTGAGATCGCGAGGCTACGGCTAAGCGGCAGGTCGCGAGACGAGAAGTCTCAGGAACTGTATCAGTACATAGTCGGCGACAGGTTTGGCACCCGATTCCGCGAAATAGCGGATGGCATTTGTTTGTTGCGCGAGCAGCAGCGAAAAGAACGTACGTGGCACGAGAACGCATGGGAAACAGAAAAGAAAACTCATGAGCGAATTGAGGGCCGACACCGAGAGGTCGAGGCGCAGATCAGGGCAATCGTCGGGCGGGGTTCCAACGGCACATCACACAAGCTAGCAGCTAAGTCGGAAGAATGGCCGGATGACCTTATCAACCTCCAACAGGCTTGACGGGAACTGTCCCGCTGGCTGTCTCGGTGCTCTTTTGACTATAAGCTCGCGGCTTTTGTTTTGGACAAACTTGTCATGGCTCGCTCCAGTCCTCCACCGTTATCCCTTTTACTCTTCGAAAGACGCGATCGTTGGTCACTAGGATTGCCCCCACGGCAAGCGCTTGAGCTGCGATCATGAGATCCATGTTGCCCATCGACTCACCGTCTGCTTCGAGCGTGGCGCGAAGGCGGGCATATTGCCCGGCCGCCGCTGAATCCCAAACCAGCACTTCGACGCGCAGCAGAAATTCTTCGACCACGATTCCTAGGCTCACCGCCTGCGGTAGGCGGGCGACTCCGAAGCGCAGTTCGGCCTCTGTGATTACGGAAATTCCAACCTCACTCATTGGAACTTCCAGCAGGCGCTCCCGGACTCTTGGAAAATTTCCTTTGATGATGTAGCTGACGGTATTGGTATCGAGAAGATAGCGGACGGCCATTCAGAACAACTCGCGTTTTTGCGGAGGCGCGTCTTTGCGGTCGGCTAGGAAGTCCTTTGGCACTTCAATCGCATTCATCAAGATGAAGAGATCTTTCCATGAATCAGGGCGGCGCGACAGAATGACATCGCCAGTCGCGGGGTCGCGGCGAACATAGACCTCCGATCCTTCGAATCGGTATTCAGAAGGCAAGCGTACAGCCTGACTGCGACCGTTTTTGAAGAGCTTAGCTGTTTTCTTCATGATATATATTATGATATATACCACAGGTTGTCAATGATTCTATGCCTACTGCACCGTCACTTTCACCTTTGCCGTCGACCGTCCATAAGCATTGGTTCCCACTAACGTGTAAGTCGTGGTTGCCGTCGGAGTCACAATCACGGAAGCTCCGCGCACAGCTCCCACCTGCGGCGATACCACGAAATACGAAGCTCCAGAAACATTCCAACTCAGCGTCACCGGCTGACCTGAGGATACGGTCTGCGGATTGGCCGTGAAGCTGCTAATTGCCGGAGCCGGTCCAGTCGGAACATTGCTCGGCATATACAAAGGATCGATCAGCACCACTTCGAATGCCGACGCCGGAACCGATTTCAGGCTGCCAAGATCGTCGTTGTTCCAGCGATTGTCCGGGTCGCCGCTGATGAACATCGAGCTGCCGTTGTCGGCCATGATCATGCCGTATTTCTTCAGCGCGGCAAGAATCGTTTGCGCCTGCGGCGGGAATGAAGAAATGTTGTAGGAAGCCTGCAACCGCATGCGCATGCCCATGGGCGCGGCGTAAGCATTGCTCGAGTTTCCCGCCCAGTGCGAAGCCGGAGGTGTGAACGCGGTCGCACTGTTTTGCAGCGTGAATCGCAGAGCATGATGGATCGCGCCGCTGGCTACCTCGTCGTAGCGCGCCAGGCCCGCGAACACCGAGAGCCCGGCTGCGTCCGCGGAAGTCCACGTATAGGGCCGCTGCTCGTCGTTCAAAAGATCCCACACCGCTCCTGAGCCGGCTTCCCAACTTCCATTCTTTTGCGAATACGAACTATAGAGCTCGTAGAGCCAGCAGTTGTCGCGGTCGAGCACAAGCACGTGCCGGTCGCCATTCCCTGGATTTGGATAGCCCTCGATGGGAGCATTTTTCGGGACGGGCATCGGCCCAGGGTCGCTCTCGGAGCCATAGGCGGTATATTTAATCGGCACGAATGGCGATCCGCTGACCACGATGTAAGGAATACCGATGGATTGGCCGCCGTAGAGCCCCGCGCCGAAGTCCGGATGCAGTGGCGTGGAGTCGCCGATGAGATTTATGATGGCGCTGGAGTTGGGATCAACGGGAGCGGCAGAAATATCCTGATTCCATGCATTGTCGCTGGGGAACGGAATGAATCCGTTAAGGCTCGCACCGCGGCCCAGACTCATGCCGCTGCAGGATTGAGCTCGCGCGGCAGACGCAAAATATGAAATACACAGTGCGATGGCAAGCAGAAAACAGAGTCGCCGCATGAAGCACCTCGGGAAGGGAATTCGTTGAGGCCAGATTAGCACGATCTCAGCGCGCGCAAACCTTCGCAGAAAACACGGAAGTTCCACTGCGGCGAGATCGCCAGGACATGAAACAGGCATCCGAACGGACGATGGGTCTCGAGAAGTTTTGCGACCTGCCGCCGCACGACGAATCTGAATCCAGAAGATCTCAAACCAAGAACTGCCACTGACTGGGGAAATGACGCGGAAAATCAATATTGCCGAGAAGTTCGCCAAGATTTCGGAATTCTACAAACCGCATATCGCCGCCGAGTTGAACGGACAAATGGTGAAGCTGGTGAAGGCAAACACTGAATTCGTCTGTCATCACCACGACCATGAAGATGAAATGTTCCTCGTGGTCAAGGGCAAATTTCGGATGGAATTCCGCGACCACGACGAGTGGATCAAGGAAGGCGAGTTTATCGTGGTACCCCGCGGTGAAGAGCACCGGCCCGTTGCCGAGGAGGAATGCTGGATCGTGCTTTTCGAACCCGCGTCCACGCTCAATACCGGCAACGTGATTAACGAACGAACCTTGCCTGAGCTGCAACGCGTATAAGCACGCCAAGGTCCAGTAACCACTGATCCGGTAAGAGTAAGTCGCATCGCCGCCGCCACGCATTACAATAAAACCATGGATGTGACCGTCTATTCTGCAGCGTGGTGCCCCGATTGCCGCGAAGCCAAACGCTTCCTGGACAAGCATAATATCCAATACAAAGACATCGACGTCCAGTCCACACCGGGTGCGATTGACGAGATCGTCAAACACACCGGCAAGCGCGCCATCCCGCAATTCGTAATCGATGGCGAGTGGGTGCAACCCTATGTGCCGGGACGTGGATTTCTATACGAACAAATGGCAAAACGGCTGGGCATCGAAAAACCCTAGCCCCACCGCGCACTCAACTCAGCACGAATCCCTTTCTTAGTCGCCTCTGATATCCCCCGGTCATCATCTTCCGTACCGTGGAAAAGCCCTGCCGGACAAGGGAAGATGACCAATCCCCCGCATTCAGCGCTGGTCGTTTTCCGCCTGCGGAAAGGGATCGAGCACGGGAGCTATCCGCTCATGTCCGAACCGGAAGATCGTCAGGCATCGAACGAAGTTAGCGACATCTGGCAGTGGATGGTGCAATCCGTGCTGGGAGTGGCGTTGGTGGCCGGCACGTTTGCTCTCTTCCATTACTATGCGCCCGCCACGGCGCAGGCCCCGCAGCAGGAAGAAGAACTCCGAAAGCAAGTCGGCCAGCTTTCCCAGCAGGTCGCAGTACTCGAAAAAGAACAGGCGATGCCTGCCCTCGTCCTGGCTCACTATCGTAATTCGATTGGCTACATCCACGGCGTGTTTCAGGTTGGCTTTCCCAACCAGCCAATCGCGATTCGCGCCCGCGTATCGGGAACAGGCTTTCTGGTTGGCAACGGACTCCTGGCCACCAACCGGCATGTAGCCGAGCCCTGGTATGGCGACGCCGAGGCCGAAGCTCTGATTCAGCGCGGCGCCACAGCCCGCCTCGAGAGCTTGGTTGTATTCTTTCCCAACTCTCCCACGCCGGTGACCTTAACCCCCGGAACAGTTTCATCCAGCGGCGATCTTGCCGTACTGAGAATTGAAGATAAAGAGGCGGTGAGCGGCCTTCCCGTGCTTCCTCTGGCGAAAGGAACTGCATCACCGGGAGAGTTGGTGACCGTGATCGGCTATCCCATGGGAATCGCCGGGATGGTAGCGAAGTCGCCGAGCGGAATTTACCAGCGGCTCGCGTACCGGCACAACGACATCAACGCTGCGAGCGAACTCGCGGCGTTATCGTTGATTCGGCCTTCGACCACTTGCGGGCATCTAGGCGATGTAGTCGGTGACAAGCTGATCTACGACGCGCCCACAGCGCACGGAGGCAGCGGCGGGCCGGTTTTCAATTCGAATGCCGAAGTAATCGGCGTGAACTCGGCCTACATCGACGGATTCTCTGGCGGCACTCTGGGCGTCTCGGTAGAAGCCTTGCGCCCGCTGATCGACGCCGCGGAGAAGAAGCCGTAAAGATTCAACTACTTCAACCCTGAAACATCCAGGCCAGCCTTCCTCGGAAACCATCCCGGCTCGCGCACGTGCTCGTCCTGGAAACGCCGGAGCCGCGTGGCCATCACGCCACTGCGGCCTAAATACCCCACCACTCTGCGATGGTCGGCGCGTTCAACCACAGGCAAGCGCCCGATGTCGTAACGCAGCATCTTCGACGCAGCTTCGGAAACAAGTTCGTCAGGATGCGTCACGACAAGTCGTGTGCTGCCGGCTTCCTGGACGGTCATGGCTCCGGTGGAATCTTTGTCGAATGCGCGGAGCAGGTCGCCACGGGTGATGATACCGGCAAGCTTCCCGTCACCGTCGAGGATCAGCAGTGCCTCATGGCGAGCTACCGTGGGATCGTGTCGCGCGATGCGTTCTGCGAGTTCGCTAACCTTCGTCCCAGCCGCGACGGTAGGCAGTTCCCGGTCCATGGTCTCGGAAACCTTGCTTTGCGAGAGAGTGTCAGCTTCGTAGTCCTGATGAACATGCAGGCCGCGGCGCGCAAGTTTTTCCGTCATGATCGAACTGTTGGGCATCATGAGCATGGCAATGCCATCGGCGATGACGCTGACCAGCATGAGAGGCAGCACGGAGTTGTAATCCCGCGTGATTTCGAAAGCGAAGATGATGAACGTAAACGTTGCGCGTGATGCCGAGGCAAACACCGCACCCATCGCCACCAGCGCGAAGGCTCCCGGCGAGAGGTGCGCACTGGGCAAAAAGTGATTGGATACTATGGCGAAAATGCCGCCCATCGCGGCGCTCCACATAAAGCAGGGCGCCAGTAGTCCACCGGAGGTGCCGGAGCCGAGCGAGATGGCCAGGGCTGCGGCTTTGGCCAGCATAACGACCAGCAAAAGCTTCCACGCCAGCTGGCCGTTAAGAATATCGCCGATGGTGTCATAACCGACGCCGAGTACGCGAGGTACGAAGAAGCCGATGATCCCCAGTCCGAGCGCGCCAACCGCCGGCCACCAAAGCTCATCGAACGGAAGTTTGTCGAACTGATCCTCTACCCAATAGAGCAGCTTGCTGAAGCCGACCGCCGCAAGGCCGCAAATCACTCCCAAGACCAGATAAAACGGCAGCCCGCGGGGAATCGCAAAATCCATCGGCCTGACCTGAAACATCGGTCCCAGCCCCAAGAGTTGCATGTGGACGGCGGTTGCCAGTGTGCTTGCAATTACCAGTGGGATGAAGGAACGCGATTTGAATTCGAATAGCAGAAGTTCAATGGCCAGAATTACACCAGCGATGGGAGTGTTGAACGTGGCCGACATTCCTGCGGCAGCGCCGCACGCGAGCAGCACTTTGCGCTCGACCGCAGTGGTGTGGAAGGCTTGTCCGACAAGCGATCCGATCGCTCCGCCGGTCTGGATGATCGGGCCTTCCGCGCCGAAGGGACCGCCGGTGCCGATCGCGATTGCCGCCGAAATCGGCTTCAGAATGGCCACACGCGGCGCAATCCGGCTGCGGTTGAACAGCACGGCCTCCATCGCCTCCGGGATGCCGTGCCCCTTGATCTTCGACGTGCCGTACTTGGCCATGACGCCCACAATGAGTCCGCCAATCACCGGAACGACGATAACCATCCAGCCGAGTTGGTTGTGCTGGGCGCTGGAGAAGTCGGCCGACCAACGATGAAAGAAGAAGAGGTTGGTAAACAGGCCGATCAACTTATAGAGAGCGAAGGCCACGAGACCGGCAACGAGGCCAATCCCGGCGGAGAGAATTGAGACTAGCAACATGCGGAACGGCGCAGGCGACGCCGCGTCGATTGCTGTTCGAGCCCTGTCTCGTTCTGAGGTATTCGAGGCCCCGTTTGAGTTTGTCGGGAACTTTGAAGGTTTGGAAGTTTGGTGGTCGTTGTTGTCCGTACTCATGAATGTTTTGCTGTCCTTCGTTTTTTGCGGGGAAGGGTCAAATGCGTTGCGGGAGCGTCGTTACCATCGCGCATGATGCGCTGAAGAGCAGCCACTAGCCCAGGTCCGGTCGAGCGCAGTTCATCGTGATGATGAAGCGCCAGCTCGCCGATGACCTTTTCTCCTTTGGCGGTGAGCGCGAGCAGAACCTCTCGGCGGTCGTCCTGCGCGCGTGTGCGGTGTACAAACCCTCCCGCTTCCAGTCGGTTCACCAGCTCCACAGTGCTGTGGTGGCGGATTTGCAGGCGGCCGGCTAATTCGCGAATTCGAGGCCGTACTCCTGCCGGCATGCCCTTGATCGCCAGCATGAGCTGATACTGCCCGCGCTCCAGTCCCGCCTGCTTGACGACTTGCTCACTGAAATGAAGGAAGCGGCGAATCTGGTAGCGAAACTCCGCCAGAGCTTGGTAATCCGACAAAGTGAGCTTCTTCATGCCGCCGAGTGTATCGTGCTGCGATCCAGTGTCCACGACTTGGACCGCGCATATATAGTATATCGTAAGACGATATATAATTGGAAAACCCGTTGCCCGATGCCGATATCACGATCAAGCTGCGCTCTCTTCCAGATCTCCCGCTTGACCGGCCCGGCGCGCAAGCCAAATTGCACCACCACCGAAATTCAAAACCCTAGGAAATTCAAAACCCTAGGAAATTCAAAACCCTAGGAACCCCAACTTAGATGACTTCCAGACGAAAACATCGGACCGTGAAGCATACAAAAAGAAACCAGAAAGAAAACCAGTGGTGGCACTGCTTGGCTTACGCGCCACTGGCCTCTTTCCTGCACTCCATATAGAATCCTCTGTCCCACTATCGCGTAGAGACAGGAGCGAATCTACTTTTGATTTCCCGCTACACCCGCCCTGAAATGGGCCGCATCTGGAGCGACGAAAACCGTTTCCGGACATGGCTGGCCGTGGAGGTCGCCGCCAGCGAAACCTTGGCCGAAGCTGGCATGGTTCCAATGGAAGCCGCGAATGCAATCCGCGAGCGTGCCGATTTCCGCGTCGAGCGCATCCTCGAGATCGAGGCCGAGGTGCGCCACGATGTCATCGCCTTTACCACAGCCGTGGCGGAGATCGTCGGCCCGCATGCCCGCTGGTTCCACTACGGCCTTACCTCGAACGACGTGGTCGACACCGCGCAGGCGTTGCTGATCAAGCAGGCTTCGGCTCTCATCGCAAAGGATCTTGAGCGCTTGGCCGAGGTGCTGGAACGCCGCGCCTGGGAATTCAAAGACACGCCAATGGTGGGACGCACCCACGGAATCCACGCCGAGCCCATCACCTTCGGATTCAAGCTGGCCAACTGGTTTTCTGAAACGCAGCGCAACATCGCGCGCTTTCGCTCCGCTGCAAAAGACATGCGCGTGGGCAAGTTTTCCGGAGCCGTGGGAATCTTCGCCCATCTCACGCCAGAGATCGAAGAAAAAATTTGCGCGCGCCTGGGCCTGAAGGCGGCAGCGATTTCGTCGCAAGTCATTCAGCGCGACCGGCACGCCACTTATCTGGCGACTCTCGCTGTGATTGCCTCGACTCTCGACAAAATCGCAACAGAAATCCGTCACCTGCAGCGCACCGAGGTTCGCGAGGCCGAGGAGTTTTTCAGCGAAAAGCAGAAGGGTTCTTCTGCCATGCCGCACAAGCGCAATCCCGTGACCTCCGAGCAAATCAGCGGTCTGGCGCGCGTGGTGCGCGGCAACGCGCAGGCAGGATTCGAAAATGTAGCCCTGTGGCACGAACGCGACATCTCGCATTCTTCGGCGGAGCGGGTCATTTTGCCCGACTCGACCACGCTCATCGATTACCTGCTGAACAAGACTACGAATCTGGTCGAGACCATGTTCGTTTATCCCGAACGCATGCGGGCGAATCTTGAGAGTACGCATGGGCTGATTTTCAGCGGGCAACTTCTGCTCGACCTCGTCGAGCACGGAGTCTCACGCGAAGACGCCTACCGACTGGTGCAGGGCCATGCGATGCGCGCCTGGAAAGAGAATCTCGATTTCCGCCAACTGGTTCTTGCCGACAAGCAAATCACTGGAAAAGTCCCTCGCAAACAGATCGAATATGCCTTCGACTTGCAGCGGCAGCTAAAGAATGTAGATAAGATTTTCGCTCGAGTCTTCGGCAAGAAAGGTCATCCGTCGACGAGGCCAACCGCAGTAAAGAAGAAATCCAAGCGGCGATGAGCGCGTCGTCGATGTTGAGTATCAAATTTCTAGAGACAAGGTTTGCGTTCGCAGCCTAGAGAACCGCCACTCAGGTTTTGCCGGACTCTAAAATATTTTCTTCCGCCTCCAGCGCATCGTCGCTGGGTCTGTTTTTCATCGTGCTGAGTTTCCCCGCCCGCCGTAACTGCGGGAACAGCCAAGCCCACAAACCGATCACCAAAAGCGTTCCTACGCCCCCGAGCACCACCGCGGGAACCGTGCCAAACCACTGCGCGGTCAGGCCCGATTCGAATTGGCCAAGTTCGTTCGACGTGCCAATAAAAACCATGTCTACGGCCATCACTCGCCCGCGCATTACGTCCGGCGTGCCGAACTGCACCAGCATCGCGCGAATGATTACGCTGACCATATCGCAGGCGCCGAGCAGAATCAGCGCCGCGAGTGACAGCATCAAACTCCGCGAGACCCCGAAGATAATTGTGAAAACTCCGAACCCGGCCACAGACCACAACAGCGCCGGCCCCGCTCGCCCGCGCAAGGGTCGGTGAGCCAAAGCCACAGCCGTCAAAGCCGCGCCCACTCCCGGAGCCGTGCGCAGCAGCCCAAGTCCCCACGGTCCAGTATGCAGAATCTCCCGCGCATACACCGGCAAGAGAGCGACGGCTCCGCCGAGCAGCACTGCAAACAGATCGAGCGAGATCGCTCCGAGGATGAGCTTCTCGCGCCAAATAAAATGCAAACCGGCGAGCACCGTCTTTCCAGTCAGCGGCGCGCGGCGGCGCGCTTGCTCCTGCGCTTTGATGCGGAACGCCGAGAGCAGCGCGCCCAGCGCGGTGAGCATGGCAAGTGCATAAACCGCCTTGGGGCCGTGCGCCAGCGCATACAGAATTCCGCCCAGCGATGGTCCAATAATTACGGCGGCTTGAAAGGTTGTGGCATTCCAGGTAACAGCATTATGGAAGTGTTCCTCCGGAACGAGTTGCGGCAGAATGGATCGGCTTGCCGTTCCGTTGAACGATCGCACCACGCCGAGCATGACCAGAACAACATAAATCGGTTTGACCGAATGTGTTCCGCGCTCCGCAATCACCAGCAACAGCGCGGAGCACAGTGCGAATCCCGCATAGCAGGTAGCCAGCACCCTGCGGCGCTCGAAGCGGTCGGAGGCGTGCCCAGAAGCCAGAAACAACAAAATTCCGGGAAGAAACTGCGCCAGCCCAACCAGTCCCAGATCGAGGGCGCGCTTGGTAATCTCGTAAACCTGCCAGCCCACCGCGACCGCCTGCATCTCGATCGCGGCAACGATCAGAAACCGTGCGGTCTGAAACAACACAAAATCCGGATGCGTAAATGCGATGAGTCCAGCCTTGGAGTCGGAAGAGGCGGTCATTTTAGGTCGAGTAACTGATCTTCAATTAATACGGTCAATAATACGATCCTCTAATGTGCCATAGAACGCGATCGCCCGTGCATGGGCGATGCCATTACATTCGAGGTTTTGTTCGCCTGAATCCTGCACATCCCAAACCTGATCGTTATAATCCGACTGGGCAGCTCGCATGCGCTTCGAACTTTTCATCGCAACCCGTTACCTTCGCGCGAAAAGGCGCCAGGCCTTTATCGGCATCATTACCGGCATCTCCATCGTGGGCGTCGCCGCGGGCGTCGCCTCGCTCGTCGTGGCGCTTGCCATCAACAACGGCTTTCGCCAGGACTTGCAGGAGCGCCTCATCGGCTCGACTTCGCACGTCAGCCTCTTGCGCATCGCCGACGATGGCATCAAGGACTGGCCTCCGCTCTTCGAGCGCCTTTCCAAACAGCCCCATGTAGTCGCCGCCGCCCCGGCAATTTTCGAACAAGTTCTTATCTCGCGTGGTCCGCGTGCGCGCGGCGCCGTCCTCAAAGGCATGATTCCGTCTTATGAACGCAAAGTGGGCGATCTACTCAACAGCGTGAAAGAAGGTTCAGCTTCTGCGCTCGAAGAAAACGAGCAAGGAAAAGATCATGCTGGGACGCCCGCCTCGCCTGCCCTGAGCGGAGAAGCGCCAGCGGCCGACTCCGCCGATTCCCTCGCCGGCGTGCAGGCGCGCGTGGCCGCCATGCCTCCCATCATTCTCGGCAAAGACATGGCTGACAATTTAGGCGCGACGGTCGGTTCCGTGGTGCTGGTGACCAGCCCTCAGGGCGAACTTACTCCGTTCGGCATGGTGCCCAAATACAGCCGCTTCCGCGTCGTAGGAATCTTCAACTCGGGCTTTTTCGATTACGACTCGTCGTGGGCCTTCACCCGGCTATCGGACGCGCAGCGCCTCTTCGGACTCGGCGATCTGATCTCGGTCATCGAGTTCAAGGTCGACGATATCTACAAGGCCGGCGAAGTTTCACGTCAACTGGAAGACGCGGCCGGCAAGGGCTTCATGACCACCAACTGGATGGAGCAAAACCAAGCGCTGTTTCACGCCCTGCGTCTGGAGCGGCTGGTCACGTTCATCACCATCGGTCTGATCGTTTTCGTGGCGGCGCTAAACATTTTGATTTCGCTGATCATGATGGTCATGGAAAAAACCAAAGACATCGCCGTCCTCATGTCGATGGGTACGCGCAAGTCGCAAGTGCGCAACGTGTTCATCGCTCAAGGAGTTCTCATCGGCGTGATCGGCACCGCCATCGGCCTGCTACTCGGCTATGCCATTTCCTACGCCGGCGGCCACTACCACATGATCTCGCTTTCGCCAGAAGTCTATTCCATCGACTACGTCCCCTTCGCCCCGCGCCTGATCGACGGCGCGCTCGTAGCCCTGGTAGCAATCGGAGTCTCATTCGTGGCGACGCTCTATCCCTCCTGGTCCGCCGGCCGAACCCTCCCCGCAGAAGCCCTGCGCTACGAATGAAAACGAAGCAAGTTAGGGGACATTAAATCGCCCTGTCATCCTGAGCGAGGATTTTGCTTCGCGCTAGCGAAGCAAAACCGCAGTCGAAGGATCCCTGTCGGTCTGCACCGCCGCGAGCGCGGCAAGGCATTCCCCCACGGAACTTTTCGGACTCCCCCGCCGTACAATTAACTGGAAGGAAAAAGGTCTCCCCATGTTCACGTTCCTCCTCTGGTGCATCCTCTTCGTAATCTGCTGGCCGCTAGCTCTACTAGCGCTCATAGCGTACCCATTCATCTGGCTATTGTTGTTGCCATTCCGCATCGTGGGAGTGGCCGTCCATGGAGTGCTGGAGGTCATCTACCTCGCCATCACGCTTCCGTTTCGTCTGTTGGCCGCACCGTTCAGGATTTAAACGTTATTCAAGCAGCAGATTTCGTCCGGTAGTAATAGATCAGGTCGAGCGGGGGAGGCGTCTTCCCGAGAGATCGCAGAAATCCGGACACCTGCCCGCGATGGTGCGTGGCATGATTCACCACATGCAAACCGATCTGCCAAAGCGGCGTTCGATGTGGATTTCCCTTCATGTCTCGGTAGTCGCGCCACTCGTTCAACGAATCGTCGGTTAGCGATGCGGCCCACTCTTTCCACCGATCCCCCAAACTCGTCCACTCGCGAGTCAACTTGGCTAGATCGTAGTCTGCAGGCCTTACCGAAGCATCGAGCTGTCTTCCCTCTACACGGGCCAGCCAAATGCGATCCGCGCCGAAGATATGAACCAGCGTCCCGTGTACGCTCTTGTCCGCCGTTCCGAAGTCACGCGTCAGTTCTTCCAAAGTAAGCTGCGCTGCCGCATCGAGCAGCCGACTTGAAGCCCACATCGAGTAATCGAGGTGCATTCGAACGACTTCCGCCGAAACCAGCACACTAGCTCTCCATCACTCTCAAATGCTCGCTCACAATTAACCTCGCCTCAGTCGCGCCCTGCACATCCTCCGCCGTCAATCCCGGAGCCACTTCCTCCAACACCAGCCCGCGCTCCGTCACTCGGATGTACGCCATCTCGGTCACAATCGTATCCACCACGTTCACCCCGGTCAGCGGCAGAGTGCATTTCTTTAAAATCTTCGGAGCGCACTCCCGCGTCGTGTGTTCCATCGCTACCACGACGCGACGCGCCCCGGCCACAAGGTCCATGGCACCGCCCATCCCCTTCACCATTTTTCCTGGGATCATCCAATTCGCCAAGCTTCCCGATTCATCCACTTCCATCGCGCCCAGCACGCTCAAATCCACGTGCGCGCCGCGGATCATGGCAAACGAATCGGCGCTCGAAAAATACGATGTCCCCGCCATCTCACTCACCGTCTCTTTGCCCGCATTAATCAGATCAGCGTCTTCCTCACCCTCCACCGGATACGGACCAATCCCCAGCATCCCGTTCTCCGACTGCAGAACGACTTCCATCCCCGCTGGAACATAATTCGAAATCAGCGTAGGCATGCCAATCCCCAGGTTCACATAGAACCCATCTCGCAGCTCGCGCGCAATCCGCTTCACAATGCGTTCACGCTTGTCGACGTCTTTGCTAGGTTTATTCATCGTCGTTAACTCATCATAGAAATAGCCCTTGTCATAATAGGGAAAGCCTTGTCATCCTGAGCGAGGATTTTGCTTCGCGATAGCGAAACAAAACCGCAGTCAAAGGACCCCTAACACCTCAACCGCGCAATTCGGCTCGTCAGGGAACCCTAGCACACCGCGCACTCAACCCGCCTTCCTCACCGTCCGCTTCTCAATCCTTCTCTCGTAAAGCTCGCCCTGAAAAATCCTCTTCACGTAGACCGACGGCGTATGCACCAGATCCCCGTCGATCTCTCCCGCCTCGACCAGATGCTCGACCTCGGCAATCGTCACCTTCGCCGCTGTCGCCATGATCGGATTAAAATTCCGCGCCGTCTTCCGGTAAACCAGATTCCCCATCCGGTCGCCCTTCCACGCCTTCACAAGAGCGAAGTCCGCCTTCAACGCACGCTCCATCACGTAAGGACGCCCATCGAACTCGCGCGTTTCTTTGCCTTCCGCAACAATCGTGCCGACACCGGTGGGAGTAAAAAACGCCGGAATTCCCGCACCCGCCGCGCGAATCCGTTCCGCAAAAGTCCCCTGCGGCACCAGATCAAGTTCCACTTTTCCTGACAGTACCATCGATTCCAGGAGTTTATTTTCTCCGACGTAAGTCCCAACGTGCCGCCGAATCTGACCCGCCGCAAGCAGCAGCCCAGCGCCTAAGCCATCGACTCCCGCGTTGTTGCTGATCGTCGTGAGGTTCTTCGATCCCTTTTTCACCAGCGCCCGAATCAGGTTCTCCGGAATCCCGCACAACCCAAACCCGCCGATCATAATAATCGCGCCATCGTCCACATCGCGAATCGCCTCATCGGCATTGGCCACAACTTTATTCATAGCGTCCGCATTCTAAATCAAACTCACCACAGAGGCGCAGAGACACAGAGAAAAGCGTTTCTGTGCGGAATAGTTTAGTGCGACTTGTTCTTCTTTTGCCTTTCTCTGTGTCTCTGTGCCTCTGTGGTGAAAGCCCTACTTCCCGCTCCCCGCACTCTTTTTCAACCCATGCGCCAGCTCAAACTCCTCCGCCAACTGCCGCGTTGCCAGATTCTCCCGGATGTGAGCGATCCGCTGCTCCACTTTCAACAGCGCGTCCTCCAGATTCTTCTTGTTGCTGATCGCAATATCCCGCCACATCGAATACGGACTTGCCGCAATCCGCGTCATCTCCCGCAAGGCCCGCCCGCCCGTGGAAAGCAGCGGCGCTTCCTCTCCAAACTCCTCGACCAGTGCCGCCGCCAGCGCCGTCGAAATCATCTGCGGCACCTGGCTGATCCATGCGCAAAGCCGGTCGTGCTCACCCGGCGGCAGCATCGCAACTCGCGCTCCAATCTGATCGATCCATCCCGCGAATTCCGCGAACAATCCCTTCTGCAAGTTTTGTCCGGCTACTGGGGTCAAAAACCAAACCGCATTCTGAAATAAATCGGCGTCCGCAAATTCCACGCCGCTGCTCTCTTTCCCAGCCATGGGATGCCCGCCCAGAAACCGCTTTCCTGCATTCCTTCCGAATACGCTCAGCGCTTGCTCAGTGACGGCTGTCTTTGTGCTGCCTACGTCCGTCAACAGCGCATCAGCGGGAAGTACGGGACCCAGTTGCCCAATCAAATCCACGATAGCCAGAACAGGCGTTGCCAGCATCACCAACTGGCTGCCGCGCACGGCCTCAGCAGGTTTTACAAACCCATCGTCGATAACCCCGCCGGTCTTAGCCTGTTTGAGCGCCGGCTCGCGATCGCAACCGACAATCCGCCCTTTGAATTTTCTCTTCCGCAGCGCCAGCGCAAACGACCCGCCGATCAACCCCGTCCCAACGATCGTGATTTGCCGAATCGGCATAAGAATTGAGCGATTGCGCGATTTGTGATTGTGCGATTTAAAAATAGGAAGGAGGCAGAAAGGTTTTTCAATCGCCCAATGACCCGATCACTCAATCACGCAATGGTCCTCCCCACCGCCGGCGCAATCATTCTAAGCTCATCCATCAGCTCCTCGAACTGCTCGGGAAACAGCGACTGCGCGCCGTCGGACCATGCTTTATTCGGGTCGCAATGCACTTCGATCAGCAGCGCATCGGCCCCAGCCGCCACGGAAGCGCGCGCCATCGGCGGAACTTTGTCGCGCCTGCCAGTACCGTGTGAAGGATCGGCCGTCATCGGGAGATGCGACAACTTGTGAATAATCGGGATCGCCGAAATGTCCATCGTGTTCCGCGTGTAGGTCTCAAACGTTCGAATCCCGCGCTCGCACAGGATCACGTCATAATTCCCGCCTGCCATAATGTATTCCGCCGAGAGCAGCAACTCTTCCAGCGTCGCCGCGATTCCGCGCTTCAAGAGCACCGGCTTGCGCACTTTTCCCAGCTCGCGCAATAGATTGAAATTCTGCATGTTGCGCGCTCCCACCTGCAAAATATCCACATAGGGCAGCATCATCGGAATTTGCGAGATCTCCATCACCTCGCTGATCACCAGTAGCTTGAACTTCTCTCCAGCTTCGCGCAGCAGCTTCAACGCGTCTTCTCCGTGACCCTGGAACGAATAAGGAGAGCTTCGCGGCTTGAACGCTCCGCCTCGCAGCACCCGCCCCCCGGCCTTCGCCACGATTTCGGCCGTCGAAAAAAGCTGCTCCCGTGACTCAACCGAACACGGCCCCGCCATCACCACCACTTCGTTTCCGCCAACGCTGATTCCATTCGCCAGCTTGACGATCGTTCCCTCCGGCCGAAAACTTTTTCCCGCCAGTTTGTACGGAGAACTGATGCGATGAACCGCTTGCACCCCCGGCAACAGTTCAAGGTTGCGGATGTCAAAATCGATTACCGCTCCCACCGCACCCAGCACGGTTTGCCGGGCGCCCGTCGAGCGGTGCACTTCAAAACCCATCTTCACCAGGTGCTCAATCACCTGCTGCACCAACGCCTCATCCGCCGCTTCCTGCATCGCCACAATCATAAGAATCTCTGCTTCTCGCCTTTGGGCTTCCGGCTTAGAGCTTCTAGCCTCTAGCTCCTAGCTCAAACCAACTGATTGTCATTCCGAGCGCAGCGAGGAACCTTGGTTTCGAGTGCCGCGCCGCTGCTTTTTCCCGCTTGCTTCAATCATTCACTTCCGAATCCAACTCCGTCTCCGTTCCTGCAGCCTCCGCCGTCGGCCCAATTCCTTCCTTCTGAATATTCCGCATCACATCTATAATCCGTTCAAAAATTCTAACCAGATCCTGCGCCGGAAGCGGCCCCGGATTTATCTTCTGCACATTCTCAAACACAACCCGCTCCCGTTGCGGCTCGTAAATCGGCAAATTCGTATCCCGCTTCAGGCGGCCGATCTCCACCGCGGCCCGCGCCCGCTCACTCAGCAACTCCACCAGCCGCCGGTCAAGCTCATCGATCTTCTCCCGCCAATCCGCGATATCCATAACACTCTAATCTCTGTCATCCTGAGCGAGGATTGCGCTTCGCGAACGCGAAGCACAACCGCAGTCGAAAGCCTACCCCGAGCGAAGCCGAAGGGATCCCTTGCACTGCCCCGTCGGCCCTGCCAGGCATTTCTATTACTGCTGCGCTACATTCCCTCCCGAGCGCGCGATCAGTTCCTCGGCGAGCTATCAACAGTCAGCTTCCTTACAAATTCCCCCACTGCTTGCGCTTCCCGTCCTCGATTCCGTTCAATCGTCTCCACAATCGCGCTTCCCACAACTACCGCATCCGCAAACTTGCCGACTTCCGCAAACTGCTCCGCATTCGAAATCCCAAAGCCCACGGCGATTGGCAACTTCGTCACGCGCCGCAGCCGCTTAACCAGTTTCTGCGCATCGTCCGCCAGTTGCTGCCTGGCCCCCGTTACCCCGGTGCGCGACACGGCGTAAACAAATCCTCGCGACGCTTCCGCAATCCGCTTCAACCGTGCATCCGGACTGGTCGGCGCAGCTAGGAACACGGGCGCCAGGTCGTTGGCCTTCATCGCCCGCAAGTATGGTCCCGCTTCTTCCACTGGCAAATCTGTGAGCAGCGTGCCGTCGACGCCCGCGTGCCGCGCCACTGTGCAAAACTTCTCAATTCCCATCCGCAAAATCGGATTCAAATACGAAAACACAACGATCCCGGTCGACTGCGCATGCTGACGAACCTCCGCCGCCAGCGTCAAAACCTGCGCCAAGCTCGTGCCGTGTTTCAGCGCCCGCTCACTGGCCCGCTGAATCACCGGACCATCTGCTACCGGATCGCTGAACGGCACGCCCAACTCAATCACATCCGCCCCAGCCTCGATCGCAGCCAGCACGATCTCCCGCGTAGTCACGAGATCCGGATCGCCGCACGTCACATACACGACCAGCGCCGGCTTTTTGTAGAAAGCTAAAGGCATAGAGGCGGATTGCTGATTATTGATTGCTGATTGTTGATTCAAAGTCTGAAGTTGCCCAAAGTAGGTTCTCAATCAGCAATCAATAATCAACAATCATCAATCTAACTTAAGGTTCTCCCGCATAATCCCGATATCCTTATCCCCGCGCCCGGAAACATTCACGATCACGACATCTGATTTCCTCATCTTCGGCGCGCGCTTCATCACCTCGGCCACCGCATGAGCCGACTCGAGCGCCGGAATAATCCCCTCCGTCCGCGCCAGCAGAGTAGTAGCCTCGAGCGCTTCTGCATCCGATGCGGAAACGTACTCCGCCCTGCCCACATCTTTCAATGCAGCGTGCTCCGGCCCAATCGACGGATAATCCAGCCCCGCCGAAACCGAATGCGTGTTCGCAATCTGTCCCGCGGAATCCTGCAGCACGTAAGAAAAAGTCCCCTGCAAAACTCCCGGAGACCCTCCGCGAAAGCGTGCAGCATGTTCGCCCAGTGCTTCGCCACGGCCACCAGCCTCGACTCCAATCAAGCGAACTTTTTTGTCTTTTATAAACTCGTAGAAAATTCCAATCGCATTCGATCCTCCGCCCACGCAGGCAATCACCGCCGCCGGCAGCTTTCCCTCGCCTTTCAAAATCTGCGCCCGCGCCTCCCGCCCAATCACGCGATGAAAATCCCTCACCATCGTCGGATACGGATGCGCCCCCAGCACGCTTCCCAACAAGTAATGCGTAGTCCTTACATTCGTCACCCAGTCGCGCATCGCTTCATTGATCGCATCCTTCAGCGTCCGCGATCCCGATTCAACCCCGCGCACTTCCGCGCCCAGCAACCGCATGCGGAACACATTCAACTCCTGCCGCCGCATGTCCTCGGTGCCCATGTACACCACGCATTCAAAACCGAGCAGCGCGCAAACCGTCGCCGTAGCCACACCATGCTGCCCAGCGCCAGTCTCCGCAATCACGCGGCGCTTTCCCATACGCTCCACCAACAGCGCCTGCCCGAGGCAGTTATTGATCTTGTGCGCCCCGGTGTGCAACAAATCTTCGCGCTTCAAATAAATCTTCGCCCCACCCAACTTCTGTGTAAGCCTTCGCGCAAACGTTAAAGCCGTAGGACGCCCCGCATACGTCCGCAGCAACTCATCCAACCGCTTCTGAAATTTCGGATCCCGCTTCGCCCTTTCATACTCGCGCTCCAATTCATCGAGCGCCGCCATCAAAGTCTCCGGCACATACCGCCCGCCGTAAACGCCGAAGCGACCAGGCTCAGGAGCAGAAACAAGCACGCGCCGGGTGCCCCGTCCTTCTCGCGTTCTCTGCGAGAGAGCCTGCCCTGAGCTTGTCGAAGGGGCGGGGATTTTGACTTTCGTCGTTCTAGGAACCGTAGCCATTCTCTCCACCACTCTTGTCATTCCGAACCGGCAAAGCCGGTGAGGAACCTGCTTTCCGCATCCGCCAGCAACTCACTAGCCCACATGTCTCACGCTTCTCCAACCGTGGAAGAGTGGCGCTTCAGCGCGGCGTCGAACAGAACAGGACAGGGCTTTAGCCCCGGCTGCCATGAACCGTCTCTGCATCCCGCACTGCCTTCACAAATGCGTGCACCTTCTCAGGATCCTTCTTCCCCGGCCGAGCCTCGACTCCCGAAACCACATCCACTCCCCACGGCTTAAGAATGTGGATCGCCTCCATCACATTCTCCGCTCTCAGCCCGCCCGCGATGACCACTTTTTGATGAAGGCTCAGATCGTGCACTGCATGCGCCGCTTCGCGCCAGTTGAATCTCTCGCCTGTTCCGCCCGGCTGCTGTGCGTTTCCAGAATCCAGAAATAAGGCGTCTAGTACGCCGGCGGAACGATCCATGCGAAATCCAGCCACATTCTTCGATTCCGGTCCTAAGAAAACGGTCACGGGAAGCGCCAGATAAGTCTTCAGCCCGTTGCTTCCCGTCGCGTGCGCTTGAAGACCGTCACCCGCCGCAGGTTTTCGGTAAGTCAGCAAATATATTTGCAGCGCGTCAAACCCGGCCTGAAGGCTCGAGTCAACCGCGCCCTCGATCAAATCCCCAGCAAACACTCCCACCTTCTCCACGCTCCCCGGCAACTTCCCGACAATCTCCCGCGCTGCCTCCACCGAAATATTTCGCGGACTCTTCTCATAAAACACAAACCCCACCGCATCCGCCCCCGCATCCACCGCAGTCAGCGCATCCTCCAAATTCGTCATCCCGCAAATCTTCACCCAGGTCATCTCACATGGCCACCACTTCAATTTGTCATCCAGCGAGGACTTTGCTTCGCGACAGCTAAGCAATACCGCACTCGAAGGATATTGCATCCCCGGCGCTCGTCTCCCAAGAGTTCTCGCGAGATGGTTGTGAATCCTCAACCGTTACACGCACGAATCCTTGCGAAGGCTAGGTACTGGGTACCGAGCACTCGCAACCAACTCCCGCAACGTCTCACTAGGCGAAACCGCCCGCATCAGCGTCTCACCAATCAAGAACGCCTGATACCCCGCATCTCGCAGCCGCGCAATGTCCTCTCCCGACCGAATTCCGCTCTCCGCCACGCGCACCACATTCTTTGGAAGCCGCTCCGCCAACCGAAACGCCGTTTGCGTATCCACTTGGAACGTCCGCAGATCGCGCGTGTTCACTCCAATCAAATCGCAGCCCGCATCCAAAGCCCGCTGCAACTCTGCTTCGTCATGCACTTCGCACAAAACGTCCAGCCCGCGCGAACGCGCGCCCAGAGCCAGCGTCGTCAACTCCGTCTGCGTCAGAGCCGCCACAATTAGCAAAACCCCATCCGCCGAGTGTGCCCGCGCTTCCAGCAACTGGAATTCATCCACAATAAAATCTTTACGCAGACACGGAATCTTCACCGCAGCGGAAGCGTTCCGCAAATTTTCCAGCGACCCTTGAAAGAACTCTTCATCCGTCAGCACCGAAAGCGCAGCCGCTCCCGCCGCTTCCAACTCCTTCGCTAACTCCTCTACGCAAAACTCCTCCCGGATCAATCCCTTCGACGGCGACGCCTTCTTCAACTCGGCAATCACCGCGATCCTAGATCTGTTTTTTTCTTCCAAGACCCGCCGAAACCCGCGCGGCACGTGCCGTTCCGCCCGTCGCTCCAGCTCGCGCACGTCGGCTGTACATTTAGCGGCTGCAACTTTCCCGCGCGTCGAGTGGACAATCTGATCAAGGGACACGGCCATAAACGGTCCCTGAATTATACGGGAAGGAATGATTCGCCAATCGAGACGGCTCTACTGGCAGGCGCTTTCCAGCTCTTTGTAAGGCTTGTCCGTGTGCTCGGGATACTTGATCTGCTTCACTAGCATCCACTGGTCGAGAAACGTGCCGGCATCATGCAAAGCGGCATCCGGGTCGCCCTCATACGCGGCGTCACTCTCCGCTTCCTGCAACGTCACCAGCTTAAAACCTTTTTTGTGCAGCAGATCCAGCGCCTCCGGCAGAATGGCGCTGCTGAACGCACCGAGATGCAATAGCAACACATAGCTGATATCACGCCCGTAAATCAGCTTTGCCTGCGCCCGGCCCAGATCAAGAAATTCCGACGCCGTGCTCAAGTAACTCGACCGCAGCCACGCAATCAATTTCTGATCGTTTTTCGCGGCGCACTTCGCATAAGCAAAATTCCACAGGTAGTCTTCCCAGTCGAGCGTCACCTGCGCAATCCTGTAGCCATGCGTCTTCAGATAAGCCCGCACTGCACGCCGCTTCTCCACCGTGTCTCCCTCATGCAGATACGGATACCGCAACCAGTGCCAGTCGTCCTTCGCCTGGAGCAGTTCGATCACCGGTTCGTTCTCCTCAATATCGCTCTCGAATGCCTCTGGAGTGCTCTTCTCGAGGTCCATGTGCGAATAAGTATGATTTCCCACCGGCTCTGCCGCCGCCCACACCTTCATTGCCTCGGCCCCATCCGGATTTCCTTCCAGCTTTTTCGCGTTAACAAATCCGTACACCGGAGGCACATGTCTCTTCTTCAGAATCGCCAGCACATCTTTGGCAGTTTCTGTCAGCGTCACTCCCGGCGGCAGCGCGCCGCTCATCGGCAGATCGTCGAAGGTAATGGCGAGCTTCTGCGCGGCGCAGATTCCCGCTAGCCCCAGGAAAAAGACAAACAGAGACAGAGTCTTCCAGAAGATCAACCGAACCAGATTTTTCATGAGAAGAGTGCCCTCACGTGACGCACCGGCTGGGTGTAAACTCTGGGGGAAATCTCGATAGGAGAGAGACTCTAACCCAGATTCGCGGGAGCCATAACAATATTCTTTGGTGCCATCGAAGGGACTCGAACCCCCACACCCTTGCGAGTACATGGACCTGAACCATGCGCGTCTGCCAATTCCGCCACGATGGCAATCTGAATTGCAATGCAGCGGCGGCCGCAAGGCCGCCGTCAGGAAGATCGACTTAGTTATTTTACAGGCATGTCACCGCCTGTCAAACGCCGCTTCAATTGGTTGGCGCAGTTCGGCTCTTTTTCGGGTTGTCATCCTGAACGTAGCCGTCTTTCAGGCGTAGCGAAGGATCTCCCGCTTGACCGACATAGAGCGTTAGCCAAAGTGTACCGAAAGCGAAGAGTGCGTCAGAGAAGAGATTACCCCAGCTTCGCCGTCATAGAAATCTTCGCGTTCAGCACCTTCGACACCGGACAGCCTTTCTCCGCTGCCTCAGCGTACTTCTGAAACGTCGCTGCATCCGCGCCCGGAACCTTGCCCACTACATCCAGATGGCTCGCTGTAATTGTCCAGCCCGAATCCTGCTTCTCCATCGTCAGGGTCACGTTCGTGCTGATGCTCTCCGGCGTCAGATTCGCGCCGCCCAGCTGCGCCGACAACGCCATCGAGAAACACGCCGCGTGTGCCGCCGCAATCAACTCCTCCGGATTCGTTCCCGGACCATTCTCAAACCGCGAAGTGAAGGAATACTGCGTATCCTTCAGTACTCCGCCCGGCGCTGAAATCGATCCTTTACCATCCTTCAGCCCACCCTTCCATACTGCGCTCGCCTTACGTTCCATTGCTTTCTCCTCATCGTGCCTAAGAAAATTTAGTCCTTGACCATTGTAGACGGAGATGCCCGGGCACTGGGGAGTGCGATGGTTTCAGCGCAAAGGCGCACCTGAACTCAGTAGAAATCCGAGCAGCTCAAATAAAATCCGCACTGCGGACAGCTCAACTTGCAGCGCTGCTCTTTCAACTCTGCCGAGCAGTTGGGACAAAACCGCTCCGGCTGCCCCGCGCCTAGCCGCACGTTGGAGTAAGTAGTCGTGCTTCCGAACTCTCCTGGTCCGGCCGATCCAGTGTCCCAAGTCTCGCTGCGAACCTCCAACGAATTCTCTTTCCCGCCGATGCTCACTCGCGCAACATACGCCGACCGCTTCCGCCGTACAAGTGGAAACCCGGCTTCTTTCCAGACCCCTCCATCCAAAAGGGTAGCCTGCCCCTAGCCCCAGAGCGGAGGCTCTGGCCCGCCAAAAAAGTTTTCCCTTCCACAGCCACTTTTGCGCTAGAATCCTTCTGCATTTGGAGAACGGGCGTCCATGGCCGTGGAACCCGCTCTTGGCCTTCCCCCAGGAGGTAGTAAATGTATCGCTCCTACTCGAGTTCCGTAGCGGACTCGCGTCCATTTTTGGACGTTCAATCTTTGATTCGCAACCTGTGTCTGGATTTCGTCACGTCGTTTAACACGGCCAACTACGATCAGGTAGCAGCCCTTTTTGCCCAGGAAGGCGTCCTCATGGCGCCGCACCACGAGCCCGCTTACGGCCCCAAGTCCGTCGAGCGCCTGCTGCGCGAGTTCGGCGAGGCCGGATACGAGGATCTGCGCTTCGAAACCATCCGCGTCGATTCCTCCGGCGACATGGCAGTTGAGATTGGGCGTTATACCGTCGCCATCCGGCAGCCCAATGGCACCATCCAAGCCGACCGCGGCAAATACGTGCGGGCATGGCGGCGCCTGGGTGCGTGGCTCATCGTGGCCGATTGCTGGAGCACGAATCTCCCGCTTCCGGTTAACGGGTCAGTGTCAGCGACTCGTTAGGCTGCATTGACTCGGCTTGAGCGCTTCGCAAACGCGACAGCCCACCGGAGCCATGCGCTCCGATTACCAAAGCAGTCAAGGATTCCGGCTGTTCGGATTCACTGCGATCTGAAAGTCGACGCTCAGACGGGAGGTGCGCGTCTTGGAATATCTTGCGCATCTCCTTACTGAATCCCATAAGTTCCGGCCCCACGAGCGCAACTAGATCGCCTCCCGACGAAATCGCGTGCTAAAATCTGACAAAGCACCCAGTTTGTAAGCTCGTCTCAACGCCCAGTTTCTGAGAGATTCAGCTTTTGATTGAACTTGCACCATCGATTCTTGCGGCGGACTTTGCCCGCCTTGGCGAGCAGGTGCGCGCTGCGGCTGAAGGCGGAGCAGGTGTCATCCACGTCGATGTTATGGATGGACACTTTGTCCCCAACCTCACCCTCGGCCCGCCGCTGGTGAAGTCGCTGCGAAAAGTTACCGACTTGCCCCTCGATTGCCACCTGATGATCGAGAACCCCGACGACTTTATCCCGCCATTTGCGGATGCGGGCGCGGATTGGATTTCGGTGCATCAGGAAGCTTGCCGCCATTTGAACCGCACCCTGCATCTCATCAAGAGCCACAATTGTTTGGCCGGCGTCGTGATTAATCCGGCAACTCCCGTGAGCACGCTTGAGGAAGTGCTCGATATTGTCGATTATGTCCTGGTGATGTCAGTTAACCCCGGTTTCGGCGGGCAGAAATTTATTCCGTCTACTCTGCACAAAATGCGGCGGTTGGCCGAGATCCGCAGCCAGCGCCGTCTCACTTACCGCATCGAAGTCGATGGCGGAGTCGGTCACGATACGGTTGCCGATGTGGTGCGGGCAGGCGCAGAAATTCTCGTTGCAGGCAACGCCGTGTTCGGCAATGGCGATCCAAGCAAGAACACCGAGTCGTTGCTGAAGGCGGCAACGGAAGCCGCACTGCTTAAAGTCTGAACGTTTGAGAACGGAACCATCTGAGAATGGCATGACCCGGGAACGGCACGACGTTTAGTCGTGCCGTAAAAGTCCTGAACAGATGTAGGCTTTAGAGAGTATGTGTGAGAACTGAATTTCGGGCGAAGATGTCGTACGCACCGCCGCATTCCAGTCCCGGCAGGGACGGCACTATGATAGCCCCGCACTTAAGTGCGGGGGTAAGTGGAAAAAGGGAGCAAGTCCCGTAGGGACGGCACAAGTTTTCGCTTTAGCTCCCGGCTGAATTTCTAATTCGAGGTCCTAATGTTACGTCGAAAATCCCCCATCGCGATGCTGGTCATGCTGCTGCTGATCACTGCAGCCTGCACCAACAAGAAATCCGTCAATCCGCTGGCCAACATCGGCTCCAAGCAGCCCGACAAAGTCCTCTTCGACAAGGCCATGGACGCGATGAAGCACAACCGCTTCGACGTGGCGCGCATGACGCTGCAAACGCTGATCAACACCTATCCTGATTCCGAATTCATCGCCCGCGCCAAACTGGCGGTGGGCGACTCCTGGTATGCGGAAGGTGGAACAGCGTCGCTGGCGCAGGCCGAGCAGGAGTATCGCGACTTCGAGACCTTCTTTCCCAACATGCCGGAAGCGGCCGAGGCGCAGCTGAAAATCGCCAACATCCAGTATCAACAGATGGAGAAAGCCGACCGCGATTACACCCATGCCAAGCGCGCCGAAGATGAATACCGCAATCTCATCATGCAGTACCCGGACAATGCCAAGCTTGTGAAAGAAGGCAAGGAGCGTCTGCTGGAAGTGCAGGAGGTATTGGCCGAGCGCGAGTTTGAGATCGGCAGGTTCTATTTCCTAAGGCTGTCGTATCCCGCGTCCATCGCGCGCCTCAAGACGCTGGTGGAGAAATACCCGCTCTACAGCCACGCCGATGAAGCGCTGTTTGTGTTAGGCCAGGATTATGAAGGCCAGGTTGCGCAGGTCCGCGCGCGACCTACCTGTGTCAAGACTAGCCCGCAGCCCGGCTGTGTTCTGGAAACCGACAAAGCCAACATGATCGAAATCCTCAGCAAAAATGCGGCTACGGCGTATTCCCAGATCATCACGCGATACCCGCTGATGGATCGTGGAGATGACGCGAGGAAGCGCCTCGCGGCGTTGCATCAGCCCATCCCACGGCCAACCAAGGCGGCCGTGGCGCAGAATAAAGCGGAGGAAGACAGCCGTCGCGAGGCCGACGCGCTTGGCCGCTTGATCAGCGTCGTAAAGAAAGGCCCAGACGTTGCCCAAGCCGCCAAGATTGGAGAGCCGACGTTGGTGGATCCCACCCCCGTTGCCGCCAGCACTGAGCTAAGAGAAGTAGGACAGGCAGCAACCGCCATGAGAACTTCTGGCTCGGGAGGCGGTGAGCACGGCCTGAGCATTGAAGTGGTGAATGGTGGAACGCCCGCCGCGAACGAGCCGGCTCCGCGGTCGGATACGCCGCCCGTCGCCAAGGTCGATCCCTTCGTACGGCCCAACACGACCGCTAGTGTGCCCGACCCCAATGAACTCAAGCCCAGCGGCGCGCCCGATCCCAATGAGCTAAAACCCAGCGCCGATCCCAACGAACTGACCCCGGCTGCTAACAGTCAAGCCGCGGTTGCAAACAGCGCACCGTTGCCCCCACCGGCGCAGCTCAATGAGATTCAGCCCGCCCCGGCGTCGGCCAACGCCGCAGACTCAACTTCCACCTCCACTCCGGCCAGCGATCAAGATATTTCCAGCAGCAAGAAGAAGAAAAAGAAGGGACTGAAAAAGGTAATTCCGTTCTAGCCAGAAGCTCATGTCGGTGCTTTGTCATCCCTCGCGAAGCGAGGGACCATGGTGTTCGCCTGCGCGGCCACTGGCCCTGCGCGTAAGCCAAACGCACCAAACTCACAACAACTGTGTAAGTCCGCCGAATCTGACCACAACACCCCCGCCCGCGCACTAGGCGTTGACCACTGGTAACCAGGTAACCTCCAATGGGAACATTGACTTACGTTCAGCCTCAGGTTACCTTCGCCATATCTCCCCGCTTCGAGGACTTTCTTGGCCCGGAAAATACTGCTAGCCGATGACAGCGTGACCGCCCAGAACATGGGGCGCAAAATCCTCGCCGATGCGGGGTATGAAGTGATTGCTGTTAACAACGGCTCGGCCGCACTCAAAAAGATCGCGGAACTGAAGCCCGACCTCGTCATCCTCGACGTCTACATGCCCGGCTACAGCGGCCTCGAAGTCTGCCAGCGCCTGAAGGAATCGCAGGAGACCTCGCGGATTCCGGTCATGCTCAGCGTCGGCAAACTTGAGCCCTTCAAACCGGAAGAAGCGCATCGCGTGCGCGCCGACGCCTTCATCGTCAAACCTTTTGAAGCCAGTGAACTACTCAGCGCCCTGTCGAAACTCGAAGACAAAGTTGTGCCGCGCGCCGAACCTTCAAAGCCCGGGCGTTTTGCCCGCGCAATCGCGGCGCAGGAAGAAGCCAGCCGTGGCGGCGCGAAAGAACCTTCCGGTGACGACAATGGATGGAAGAGCCGCATCGGATTTCCTCACGAAAAAACTGCCGAAGAAAAAGCAGCGGATGAGCCTTCCATTTACAACCAGATGAATCGCGATCTCCGTACCGTCGTGGACAAGTCCCCGGAGCAAGCCGCGCCTCTCGCACAGTTCCCAGAAGCGGAGTTTCCGGAAGCGACCCAGGACGCTGTCGCGCCAGTCCCTCCAAACCTTTTGAACGACGTGACCCCGGAAGAAGTTGCCGCCATCGCAGCCGCAGTCGCGCAGATGCAAATGGCAACCGCTGCTCAGGATTTCGCTCAGCTGGCGCCTGCAGTATCGGAAGAAAGGTCGGAAGCAAAGCCCGAAACTCAAAACGAAAATAAGGTCGATATCGCAACCGAAGCTGTAGCCGCCGCTCCGCCAGTGCCCGCCGCAACCGAGAGCGAAGTGCCCGCCACAATGGCGGCCAGCGCTGAATCCGAAGTTGCCGCGAAAGACGCCCCGCGCTGGAAAGCCGTCTCCGTCACTCTTGATTCCGAAGAGGCGTCGATCTCGCTCGAAAACGAAATGCGCCAGGCCTACGCCGCTTTTGTGGCTGAGCCGGAGCAAGCGAGCACAGTCGCAGTCTCACCGGAGCCTGAGCCCGCTACATCGCCAGCACCTTCGCCCGCGGAACAAACTCCTTCTGCAACATATTCGTCTTCCTCGCCCGAGCCAGTCACGGAATCACCGGTTGCGTTGCTCGCGCCTCCCGAACCGGAGCCCTCCTCAGCCTTTGTGTCTGGCGAACAGGCAACCGCCGCGATGGCGCAATCGGCCATCGAAGCCTATTCAGCTTTGTCCGCAATCGCACAGCCGGAAAAACTTCCTGAAGTTGTTAGCGTTCCGAATGAGCCGGTCACGGCCGTTTCCGAGCCCGCTTCGCAGGAGATCTCACCGGTTGAGTCCCATACTCCCGAGATCGCAGTTGCACAAGTGGAAGCCACCTCCGAGCCAACTCTGCAACAAGAGTCTGCTCAGGTAGCCGAGCAACCTGCCCCGGTTGCGGCGGAAGCAGAAGTAACGGCTTTTTCGCCGTTGCATGAAGCTCAGCCCGCGTCGGAAGTCGAACCTGTGATCGCGCAAGCTGCGGCGGTCGGCAGCTACGCGCCCAGCGGCTACGCCCAAATTCTCCACAAAGTGGAGCATGAGGCCGATCCTAAGCCAGAATCTGAAGTTGTGAAGAGCACTGCGGCCGCCTGGGCCAACTGGCGTCAAACCCGCGACAACGGCGATGCCAAAGCCGATTCGGTCGTCGAGTCCAATTCAAACGCATCTGCAGCGACCGAGCCCGTCCAGCAGGATTCCGTCGGCATGGCCGTTGCAGCCGGTGCTGAGCACATCGCGCAAGAAGTTTCCGCCGAACCTGGCGCTGAACCGCCCGCCGAAAATGCTGAAGAACTCGCCAGCATCGTCGACAGCGTCTTGGCCGACCTTCGCCCAAAGCTCATGGCCGAGATTTCCCGCAAAATGTCGCAGAAGAAATAATTCTTTCGCCTTCGCCTTCGCCCTCGCCTTCAGATTAAGGCCGAAGTCAGGTCTCGACTCTCCGGTTTGTCCAAAGCCGCGAGCAGATCGGTCGTTGTCTCGCTTGTCATCCTGAACGTAGCCGTTTTTCAGGCGAAGTGAAGGACCTCCCTCTGATCCAACGTGGAGCGTCAGCCAACTGCACCACCACCCGGCTTGCCGGCCAACCGCGTCGGTCCGCTTTCGCCCCATGATACTTTGGTGAGCGTGTCCATTCCGTACTACCACATCGATTCCTTTGCAGACGAACTGTTCGCGGGTAATCCCGCCGGCGTGTGCTTCATTCCTGCATTTCCAGCGAAGGAAGTCATGCAAAAAATCGCAGCCGAGAACCGTCACAGCGAAACCGCTTTTGTGGTCGCCCGCCCCGATGGCGATTTCGATCTCCGCTGGTTCACACCGGTCGCGGAAGATGCACTGTGCGGCCATGCAACTTTGGCTTCCGCGTACGCACTTTCGTTGCGTGGACACGGCACCTGGCCGGTTCGCTTCCACACCCTCAGCGGCCTGTTGACGGTCGACCGTGATCGCGAGCGCAGCGATCAAGAACGCCATGATGTCGCCCGCCATGATCACGACAGCCATAATCATGCTCGCTTTGCAATGGATTTCCCCTCGCGCCCGCCGGTATCCTGCGAAAGCCCAGCTGGACTGCTGCGCGCCCTGGGTCTCGAGTCCGCAGAAGTCCTCCGCGATCCTCGCGACTTTCTCGTCGTCGTCAATCACGCTGGAATTGTGCGCAACCTCAAACCCGATATCGCCGCCTTGGCGAAAATCGATATGGGCATCGGCGGCGGAGCAATTGTTACCGCTCCCGGCGAGAATGATGTCGATTACGTCTGCCGGTTCTTCGCTCCCTCCGAGGGCATCGACGAAGACCCCGCCACCGGCTCAATCCACTGCTCCCTTGTCCCCTACTGGTCCGGACGCACCGGCAAGCAAACATTTCGCGTGCGCCAACTCAGCCCCCGCGGCGCCCAAATGTGGTGTACCCTCCATGGCGCCCGCGTAAAGATCGCCGGCGAAGCGAAGCTCTATCTACAAGGAACCATCAATATCTAACCTTGGACAGTGACCATAACTACCATCTAATGCTAGTTGGAAACTCTGGAGACTAGGTTCATGCCTTCACCATGTCTTATGTTCAACGAGCGGACAATCTCCAGAATTTTTGTTCGCTCTGCAAACGAAACTCAAAGTAAGCTATCTCAACCGAAACGGGCGACCTTCAAGGACTTGGAAGACCTGAGTGGAGTGAGACGCAAGTCGCGCGCGAACTTAGCCGACTGGCATTCCTGCCCAATCCACTTCCACATTGGCTTGAAGAGCGCTTCAAGAACTCTTGATCGTGAGCCATTTGCTCCCGCCCCACGCCCTCCGCTATAGTTTTCGTAGCCGTGTTTGAAGACTTCACTGCCGTCGACCGCTGGACCAGGCAACCGGTTCACTGCATTTACCAGGCGCTGATCGTTGCCATCGCAACGCGCCACGCCGACGCCGTCGATGTTAAGTTCCTGGTCGGGGGCACGACCGTTACGGTCGCGCTGCCTCATCCTGCGTGGGTCGAGTATAAAAAGCGCACGGGAAGGTCGATCACGGATTCTCTCGCCATCGAGATCGCAGGCCATTATTTGAAATCCGCGCTAGAATCCGGCGAGGGTCTTGGCCGCGACATGTATTCGCTTACCGTCGAGCAAACCCTGGAACATCTGGAAGCCGTCGTCAGCGAAATGCAGGCTCCCGTCCCAGCTACTGTTTAGAATCCTTCGACAACTGCCTTCGACACTGCTGCTTATTGCTGCTGATCGCGAGCGCTCGCGTAATAGCCGGCACGGGATTGGATTTTGTAACTCTGTTTGGATTTGATTTCCAGCTTGCGGTAGCTGCCGTCCTGTTTGGTGTTGGTCGGCGTATAACCCAGGTTGTACTGGCTGCGCAGCTCGGCAGCGACCTGGTCGAAAGCCTCTTTCAGCTTGTCGAACTTGTTGCCGACATTGATCACCCGCCCTCCAGTCGCTTCTGTGAGCTTGCGCATCTCGCTTTCGCCGCTGTAACCCATGCCCAGACTGTAATAGCCGCCGCGGTCGGCGCACAGCAGCACGTAGACGATGGCATCGGCTTTCTGGGCTGCTTCCATCGCGTCTTTGATTTTGAGCCGGCTGCCCTCGTCCTCGCCATCGGTCAGCAGGACCATCGCCTTGCGTCCGACTTCCTTGGCCAGCATATCGTGAGCCGATAGATAGACCGCGTCGTACAACACCGTTCCGGGTGACTGGGAAGTGGGAACAGGCCCTCCGCCCGCGCCAGGAAGCGTGGGCATGGTCACCCCGGAGTTGATCTTCACCTTATTCAGCGCGGCCTGCAGCCGATGAACGTCGCGCGTGTAATCCTGGATGAGTTCGGCGTCGATGTTGAAGTCCATCACATAGGCTTCGTCCTTGTCGGTGAGAATCTGACGAAGAAACGCGCCGCCAACTTCTTTTTCCATGTCGAGAACCCGTAACTGGCTGCCGGAAGAATCGATCAGGATTCCAAGCGTGAGCGGCAGGTTCGATTCGGCGGCGAAATATTTAATGGTCTGCTGCTTGCCGTCTTCGAACACCTCAAAGTCGTCTTTGGTCAAATTGGGCATAAGCGCGCCGTGCTTGTCTTTCACGTTAAAGAAAAGACCGACGACGTTGACGTTCAGTTTGAGGGTTTCCGCTGGCTTGTCGTCATCGGACTTCTGGGCGCTGTCAGACTTCTGGGCTGGAGCCGGCTGGGCATTCACGGGAGCGGAGCCTGAAGCTCCGGAACCCTGAGCCCAAGCGACCGGAACGCCACCGGTTACGCTTGCAAGAATTAAAAAAAAGAAGGTGACGACGGCAGCGGCCAGGGTGGGCAAAAATCTCTGCTGAGCGGATACTTTCGGCATGCGAACATTCCCTCGGGCTTTTTGTTAGTCTAGTCTTGAAGGTTAGATGCACCAAACGGCCTGCCTTGGCATCCGAAGAGAGTGAAACTGAAAGATTAGCGGGACACGTAGAACCCATTTCGGCCAGCACGGTAGAACCGCGATAGTCCGACCAGCGAAGAACGAACCGAAAACGAGCCGAAGAACGAACCGAAAGAACGAACGGATGGTGCGTGTAACATGGTACTTGTGAACGGCGAAGCGACGTCGCGGGGTGTTCCACGAAACAGAAGCTGCTGGCTGGCGGTTGCTGGCTGCCTGATTCTGTTGGTTGCGTGTCTTCCAATCGGAGCTGAATCGTCCGGCAACCAGGCGCCTGCAGACACGGGACAAGGCTCGCAAAGCCAGCCGCCGCAGAGCGGCGATATCCCAGACGCACCTTCAGTTCAAACTCCAGCGGACAATCCAGAGCCCACGCCGATTCCCAAGCCGGAAGACAAGAAGCCGGCAGTCGAGCGCAACCCCTGGACGAACCAACCCGTCAATCCGCCGACATCCACGGAGCCAGGCGCTCAGCCAGCGGCGAGCCCGGATGCTGATTCGACGACACCGCCGCCCATGCCCCCGGTAAAGACTGTCCCGCCGGGCAGCACAAGCAAAACCACCTCAAGCTCCCAGGATGATCTCTACAAGTTAAAGGTCACCACCAACTTCGTGGAGGTTCCGGTCACCGTGAAGGACAAATCCGGCCGTCCGGTGGACGGACTGATCTCCTCGGACTTCGTTGTGAAGGAAAACGGGACGGTGCAGAAGCTGACCTATTTCACTTCCGATCCCTTCGCCCTTTCGGTTGCGATTGTGATCGACCTGGGTATGCCGGACTCCGCGGTTCAGCGGGTAAACCAGACTTTTCCGGCGCTGGTGGGCGCGTTCGCTCCCTATGACGAGGTCGCGCTCTACACCTATAGCAGCACGGTGAGCCAGGTCACCGATTTCACGGCCGCGAACCAAAAGCTGGCCGCGCTGTTGAACCAGATGAAAACGGTGCGCGGACACGACAACGGAGCACCGGTATTGGGCGGGCCGCTCGCTCAGAACGGACCGATCGTCAACGGCATTCCGGTGGGCAGTCCCACCGAGCCGATGAATACGCCGCCAAAAGAGGCTCACGTTTTGAACGATGCCATTTTGAAAGCCGCGCTCGACTTGAGCCGGCGCGACCGGGACCGCAAGCGCCGCAAAGTTATTTTTGTGATCAGCGACGGCCGCGAGTTTGGCAGCAAGGCCGGCTACAACGATGTGAAGAGAGTATTGCTCTCGAATGAAGTCCAGGTGAAGGCCGTAGCGGTCGAAACCGGAGCTCTGCCGGTCTATCGAAAGATCGAACGGCTGCACATTCCCGACCAGGGCTATAGCGACATTCTGCCGAAGTACACCTCGGCTACAGGCGGGGGCACGCCGTATTCCGAACTCACGCGCAACGCCATCGCAGACGCCTACTCTGAGGTGATGAGCGAGGCCCGCAACCAATATACCCTGGGCTACACGCCCTCCCGGCCCAAGACACCGACCTCCTCTGCCTACCGCAACATTGAAGTGGTTGTGAACCGCCCGGGCCTCAAAATCTACGCCAGGGATGGATATTATCCGCTTCCGCCAGCGCGTTAGGGAATTGCTGATTTTTGATTGTTGATCTCTGATTGAAAAGCTGAGGAAACGGAAACGGGCAGGTTCGTGGTTTTCAATCAGCAATCAAGAAATCAGCAATCCAACAAACCTAGCCCTTAAATCGCGTTTCCGCTTTGTTTAGGACAGGGGTCACCGGAGTAACCTGCTTTGCATCCAGCGCGTGTGATATAAAAGCCCGAAGCCCCATAGGGACATTTTTGCGCGGAAGCGGCCATTGAGCTGTGGCTCGCGCTATTGAGGAAAGTCTTGAGTTTCATCAACTTCGCAGCCCGCGAGATCAATTGCAAGATCGTGTACTACGGCGCCGGGTTGGGCGGCAAGACCACCAATCTGCAGGTGATCTACCAGAAAACCGCCGAACAGCAAAAGGGCAAGATGATCTCGCTGGCCACCGAAACCGAACGCACCTTGTTCTTCGATTTTCTGCCCCTCGACCTCGGCTCGGTGCGCGGCTTCAAGACCCGCATCCATCTTTACACCGTCCCCGGCCAGGTTTTCTACGACGCGAGCCGCAAGTTGATTCTGCGCGGCGTCGATGGCATCGTCTTCGTCGCCGACTCGCAGGAACAGCGCATGGACGCCAACGTCGAAGCGCTCGACAACCTGATGTCGAACCTGAAAGAGCACGGCTACGACTTCAATAAAATTCCCTACGTGCTGCAGTTGAATAAGCGGGACCTGCCCAACATCCTGTCGGCGGAAGCGCTAAGCAAAGAGCTGCGCAAGAAGAACGAGGCCGTGGTCGAGGCCGTAGCTTTTCAGGGCTCCGGCGTCTTCGAAACCTTGAAGGAAATCGCAAAGCAGGTGCTCACCGAACTGAAAGCCGGCGGATAGTTTAGGAAAGTTTTGAAAGGGCGCGGTTTCAGCCGCGCCAGAAAATCCCCCATCATTTTCCACAATAGTCATCCTGAGCTTAGCGTGTCGGAGCGAAGCGAACGGCGCGCGCAGTCGAAGGATCCCTATCGTCAGCCCCAGTTGCGAGCAGAACCATCGGTTCGACCCGGGCCGAGTTGCCCAAATACTTTTGTCATTCCGACGCGCGAGCGAAGCGAGACAGGAGGAACCTGCTTTGACTCCGCCAATGCTTCTGCACGCGGCACATTCGTTTAGAATGGCAAGCGCACCTGAAAGTCAGACCGCGAACGGTTCGAGATAATGAGCGCTGGGCACGATGAAACTCCCGATTGGAAACTCCACGGCCTGCGCATCATTCGCAGCGGCGAGCTGGATAGCAACACTCCGCAAACGCCGGGGATGACACGCGCCGAAGCGATTTCACACGCCCGGGTCGGCGCGCAAAAGCTCTGGGCGGGAACCGTGGTCGTTCATCCCAACGCCAAGACCGGTCCTCATCATCACGGAGAACTCGAAACTGTGATCTACGTCGTGCGCGGTCGCGCCCGCTTTCGCTGGGGAAATAATCTGGAGTTCGTCGACGAAGCCGGCCCCGGAGACTTCGTCTACGTCCCTCCCTACGTTCCTCACCAGGAACTCAACGTCAGAAAAGACCAGCCCGTCGAAGCAGTGATCGTGCGCAGCGGGCAGGAGCCTATCGTGGTGAATCTGGACATTCCAAGTCCGGAGGATGGTCCCGACGCGCCACAGGATGATCCGTTTCACTCCGCGCCGTGATGGCTCACTCTTCCCAGCGCTGAAACGCTAGGCTACTTTCGACTGCTGCTTCGGGGGAGGGATCGGACAGCTTTACGGTATTTCGTGACATGTTCGTTCAATACCATCCTGTATTGGCTATCGCAACGCGTTGCTCCGCCAAACCGCAATGCCGGTACTTCCGAGCGCCAGCGCACCTAGGGTCGGTTGTTCTTTTATCGGGACGGGGAATGTTTGACTCGTGGAATCATCATCGAGATCTTCCTGTCCCGTGTCCCCGGCGCGGATGGACTTGCCAGCCTGGCTCTCATAGGCATAGCCAGTCAATAACGCTTCGAGGCAGCGTTTTTGCCGAGACACCTGGATGCTGATTCGCGCCCAGCCATAGTGGGTATCTTGGCCAACTCGAAAGCGGATACCGAGGAGGCCATTCGACGACCAAACGCCGCTGTAATAAGTTCCAAAACTGGTTGCCTGAAACAGAACCGCGACGCGAAAACGGAACGGAGTAGGGGGTCCAATTTGTGAACCGCGAACCATATCCGAGGCGAACTCCGGGTCGTAAGAAACGGGCTTGAAGCCAGCCCCTGGCGCGGGTTTTGCCTGCACTGAGTTCCCTGGGAATAGCCCGTCGTTGCCATAGGTCCAAGGAATCTCGCGAATCGTGACATCGGTTATGCCATCGTGATTCAGATCAATCGCCATCGTTCCGTTACATCCGATAATTTCGTGGGCGGGCGTGTAAACGATTTGGGCTTCGGTGGCAGGCCCAAACGCGAGAACACTCACCCCGGCCGCGCTCGCGGCTACCGCGTAACGCGAGAGGTCGCGATGCAGCGTCTTTGAGAGCTTTACCATTCTTCGGGACATGCTCGATCCTTTCTATCGCGTATGTCTATCGAGACTCGTGGTTCCGCAAGACCACAATTCCGGTAGTTCCGAGCGCCAGCGCACCTAGAGTCGGCTGTTCTTTTGTCGCCGGGTTGGGGAATATTTGACTCGTTGAATCATCGTCGGGATCTTCCTGCCCCGTATCCCCGGCGCGGATGGGCGTATCCGGTTGTGTCTCGTAGGCGTAGCCGGTCAGCTTTACCTTAATTCGCCTCCACTCCAGCCCGACATCCAGCCGCGCCCAGCCGTAATGAATTTCTCCTCCGATTTGAAAACGGATGCCGAGATAGCGATTCATCGCGTCACCCCAAGAACCGGAGTAGTAAGTTCCCCCGGGATCGATTGCGCGAAACATAATCGCTCTGTCATCGAACTGAGCAGACGGACCGATACTGACGCCGGGCAGCAGGTCGGCTGCGAAATCATCCTGGTAAGGACTGCGTGTTATTCCGGCTCCGGCGCGGACGACAACCCTCACGGAGTTCCCCGGATAGTGATTGGTTCCGTAGGCCCACGGCCTATCGACGACCGTGACATCGGTGACGCCATCGTGATCGAGATCGATCGGGATGGTGCCATGGAATTGTATGGTCTCGTCGGCAGGCGTGTACACGATCTGGGCTTCTGCAGATTGAGCGAGAGCTAATGCACTTACTCCAGCCGCGCCAGCGGCGAGCGCGTAGAGGGAGAGGTCGCGATGCAGCGCCTTTGATAGCTTTACCGTTCTTCGTGACATGAAGTTCTCCTGGATGGAACCGAAAGTTTATTGCTACCGTTCTGTGCGCCGCCAGAGTTGCAATCCCGGCGCTCCTAACGCTAGAACGCCCAACCTGGGCTGATCTTTCGCTTCCGGCCGTGGGGGGACATTCATCAGGCTCGAAGTATCCTCGCTCTCATCATTTTCGCCGGTATCTCCTGCGCGAATTGGTTTATCAGCTCGCGTCTCGTAGGCGTAGCCGGTCAGGAGCGCTTCGATACACTTCTTTTTGTAACGGCTGAAGACCTCCAGCCTCACCCAGCCGTAGTGAGTTTCTCGGCCAATGTGGAAGCGGATGCCGAGATAGCCCTGGGTAGTGTTGGTCCACGCTCCGCCGTAGTACACTCCGTAATCCGTGGCCTGGTAAACCTCTTCAACCTTGCGACCGAGTGGGCCAGACGATCCAATCTCCGAACCGTGACGCATCTCCTTGGCCCATTGGGGCTGGCTAGAGTAAATGATTCCGCCCCCGGCAGCGGGCTTCGCTTGCAGCGAGTTTCCCGGAAACAAGCTGCCGCTCAAACTCCAGGGAATCTCGCGGATCGTCAGATCGGTAGCTCCGTCGTGATCGAAATCGATCAACATGGTTCCGTTACATCCGATGATTTCGTGGGCGGGAGTGTAAACGATTTGCGCTTCGGCCGGCCGGACGAGTGCCATGCCTACTCCGCCTGCGGCCAATGCGTAGAGGGAGAGTCGCCGGTGCAGGGACTCGGACAGTGGTTTCTGTTTGCGGGCGCGCGCGGCAGGGCATGGAAGACCTCTCCTCATCGAGGCGCTCGCATTATCCTTCGGAGGGAAAGTTATGTCAAAGGGATCGGACGGCCCGTTTTTTCGCTGTTTGCGAGGATGGGATGGGGATGTTGGCGCAAGTGGATTTGCTCAGCGGTCGAACATGGTTCAGCGCTAGGCGTTTTGCAGTTTTGCCCGTCCTTTTTCGATCGGCAAGCTTGGAGCCTGGTGTTTGCCTAAGTATTCTCCAACGACACGCGCGCAGGCTTCGACAAAATCCTGTTCCGGTTTGGTGAACGTGCCTTCAAAATAGCTCTCGATGTCGAGCTCGGTCTCGAGCTTGTTTTTCACGAGGATCGGAACCACGATCTCAGACTTCACCAAAGCCGATCCGGCAAGATAACGCGAATCCTTTGTGACATCCTGCACCACCACCGAACGCCCGCTACTGGCTGCGGCTCCGCAAAGCCCGGTGCTGATGGGGATACGCGCGTTGGGCGTAAAGCTCCCGACAAAAGGGCCAACCAACAGGACTGCGGGGTCCGCGGGATCGACCAGGTAAAAACCGACCCAGTTATAACGCGTCATCTTCTCGTGCAGACGCTGGCAGATGCGCTCCATCACAAGCTGAGCCGTGGCAGCGGTCTTCGCGAAGTCCTGAAATTCCCGCACAAGTTCGTCATGTTCCTGCATTTGAGTTCACCAATTGCGACCGATTGTAAATCGACTGCTGGGCGATGGTAAGTATTTGAGTAAGTAACCGGGGTCGCGGGCTAACGATGCGGGCGAACGAAAGACCGACTCGCCGCATGGCTGAAAGGTCAGGGGTAACGTTCATTACCCTAGCTCGAAATCGGCCCAGCGAAAATTCTGAGGTGTACTTCCGGTATTTTTTCCCGCATCAGTCGGCGGCTAGACTCTTCTGCATGCCGGTTTTCATCGACGACGCCAGAACGAGCGACAAGAGAGCTAACAATCCACGAACTGTGGAGACTCAAGCCAGTGACGAAGCGCAGGGCTCGGGCCAACAGGTGCCGGCGCTCGTCGACTTGTTGCGGAACCGTTCCTATGCGGAGATTCGCCAGCGCATGTACGACAAAGAGCCCGGCAGCCCCTGGTGGGCGGCCTGCCGCGCCGAGCTCGACCTGCGCAACGGACAGCAACTCGGCGAAGCGTCGCTCGCCTTGTCCCGAACTTCGGAGAAGATGCGGGCGTCGGTGCAGCACTTCGAGCAACTCGCCGACACTTTGCACCAGGCGACGGTCGACATCGCTGACTTGCTGCGTGGCAGTCAAGAGGCTGCGCGCCGGCTCGAGATCGCAGTTTATGTCGCGATCGGGATAACGCTGGTGCAAGTCTTCAATTTGGTCTTCGAAATCTTCCGCAAGCACTGAGCTCACCGCGCGACTCTTAATCTCCCTCCCCCAAACTCCAACATTGCAGCCAGCAAAAAATGGCGCCGGAGGGTACCGGCGCCACGAGAGGCTCGCAAGATGCGTTCAAGCGAGTTCGTTGAACTGAAGAAAAGTTATTTGCTCTCCGCGGTGGGGCTGGCCCCAAGGTCGCGGCGGTTGTTGGCTGCGGTGCGCGCCGCGCGGGCGGCGGGCATGTTCGCGGCAGCGGCTCCGTAACGTTCCAGCAAAACCGGGGCCATGGTGTTTTCGGCTTCCTTCACAAAAATCATCTGATTTTCGGAAGCCATATCCACGCGCACAAAGTCTCCCAACTTCACTTGTGCAGTCGCCACCAGGTTCGCCAGCGGGAACACGAGATGCCGTTCGATCGCCCGCTTCAGGTGACGCGCGCCGTAACGCGGGTCGGTCCCTTCTTTCAGCAGGAACTGCTTCGCGCTGGCGGTGCAATTGAACACGAACTGATTCGCACCGGCCGCCATCAGAACACGTTGCTGTACCATGCCCAGCTCGATCTCGAGAATCTGCGACAGATGCTCATCGCGCAGCGTCTTGAAGACGACAGTCTTATCGATGCGGTTCATGAACTCCGGCGTAAATTTGCGCCGAGCCGCTTCCACCGCGGTGCGCTGAATCTTGTCGTCGAAATTGTTGTCGACTTCCACCGCCTTGGGCGCAAAGCCGAAGCCGCCGTCCACTAGATCGGTCATCTCGCTGGCGCCCAGGTTCGAGGTCAGGATGATGATGCATTGAGAAAGATCGACGCGGCGGTTGTCGCCGAGCGTCAGAGTTGCTTTGTCGAGAATTCCGAGCAGCAACTGCCACAGCGAGTCCGAAGCTTTTTCGATTTCGTCGAAGAGAAGAATCGAAAGCTTCAGCTTCTCGGTGAACCACTGGTTCAGCGCTTCCTGCGTCAACAGCGGATGAGTCTCGCGATGTCCGAGATATCCCGGAGGCGAACCGATCAGTTTCGCAATTTCATGCGAGTGCTGGAACTCGGCGCAATCGATCTTGATGCAGGCGCGCGCATCGCCAAAGAGCGACTCCGCCATGGCTTCCACCACGCGGGTTTTTCCGGAGCCGGTCGGCCCCAGAAACAGCAGATTGCCCACCGGGCGTCCCGGAGCGTTCAACCCGGCGAGGAACATCTGATAAATCTCGGCGACCTTTTCCACCGCCTGGTCCTGGCCAACAATTCGGCGGCGCAGCGCGGATTCAAACTCCCCAGCATCGCTGCTGCGGCGGTTAGGATCGAGTACGGTAGCGAGGTTTGTTCTCATAAAGTGGCGGTCCGCTTTCCTGTTCCCGGGTCGCATCCTGCGCCCTATTGTCTGCGTTTCCCGGACTCTCATCCGTCCCTTCCAACATTCCGCAGGTGACAAAATTTGTCAGCCAGAACCTGCGTTTGCCAGAGCCGATGTAGCGTCCGTGGTGTCATTGAATAAGCAAGCTTCTGGCCACGGAATCGACCCGGGTACGGCAAAGCGAAAACCCTGCATCGGCAGGAGTTAGGGGACAGGCGACGATATTAGAACAGAACCCGGTGGAAAGTTAAGAGTGAGGAAGAGAAATTCTTTGCGCATTGGGTGGAGGGCATGTACCGAGTCGCGATCGACGGTGCCAGATTAGCAGGGCCCGGCCTTGGTTCTCATTAACCAAGAACCCCGGCTACGAACAACATTTCTGACTCGCTCCCGGCCGGCGGCTATGGCCAGGGGGGAGATGACCGGGAGTAACTAGGCGGGGCAGGTAGGTGCGGGATAGCATCCGGGTAGGTCGCTCTGCCTGGAGGATTTCGTGCGCCGCTCGTCTCTTTTCAACATTATTGCAGTAGCCTGTCTTCTGTATGGCGTAGCCGCGCTGCGCCTGAGTCCGCAGCCGTCTTCCGCTCTCGCAGCCCAGGCCCAGACCGCGCCAAAAAATACGGCGCAGCTTCACCCGGCAAACGCAACTGTTGCCGAGGCTGTGAAGCCCGCCGACATTCCGCCCGCGAAATCCTCAGTCGTCGGACCGACCGAGATTTACACGGCGAAGCGCGGCGAGAGCATTCCGGCGGTCGCGCGACAATTTCTGCATCAAACTACTTATCTCACTTCCTCCGAGTTGGCCGACGCCATCCGCAAAGTGAATGGAAATCGTACTGCCAACATCCTCAAGGCTGGCGAGCAGATTACAATCCCCGGAATTCTTCCTGAGCCCATCGTCGAAAAGACCGTTCCCATCGCCAGGGATTTCGAAGTGCGTGCCATTTACCTCACCGGCATCATGGCCGCCAGCGATCACGGACTCCGCATCATTCGCCACTGGCGCGAAGTGGGCGGCAATGCCGTCGTCTTCGATATCAAGGATTCCGACGGCAGCGTCACCATTCCCTTCGCGCACTCGCTGCTCGGCAAGCACCAGGTTTACATCCACGACCTGCCGAAGTTTATCCACTTTCTTCATTCCGAAAACATGCACGCCATCGCCCGCATTGCAATTTTCCGCGACGAGCGCCTGGTGGTCGAGCATCCCGAGCTCGCCGTGAAATCCAAGCGCACGGGCCAGCCGTGGCGCGAAAACGGCAAGCTGGTCTGGACCGATCCTTCACAACCCAAAGTTCAGGAATATGACATCGCGCTGGCCAAGTTCGTGGCCCAATCCGGCGCCGACGAAATTCAGTTCGACTACGTCCGCTTCCCCGCCGAAGGCGACCAGAAAGATGCCGGGTTCGTATTTCAAACCGGCAATTGTGCCGAGAAGAACGACGGACCATGTAGCGACGGGCGCCTCGCCCGTCCCGCCGAAGCGAAGCAAGGCGGAACCACCACGACAGATGCAGCCGCCGATCCTGAACCCGCACTGGACAACTCAGATCCGAAGCATCCAGATTCCAAGCATCGCACTGCGAAGCATGTTGTTGCTGCGAAGCGTCCAGAACCCGCTCCCGCCGGTCCCCAACGCTCCGATGTAATCACCAGCTTCCTGAAGAAGGCATACGGCGAACTGCATCCCACCGGCGTGCTGTTCTCACTCGACGTTTTCGGCGTGATGGCGTGGCAGCGCTCCGTCGACCTCTCGCACACAGGACAAGACATCGTCGGCATGGCGAAATACTGCGACGTGCTTTCGCCCATGATTTATCCCTCGCACTTTTTCGGCATGGATAACATCGCGCACCCCGGCGACGCTCCCGAACACTTCATCGGCGAATCCATGGAGCGTTTCGAGTTGATCACCCATCCGGACGGAAACAGAGCCAGTGGGGTGGCGATTCGCCCCTGGCTGCAAGCCTTCCACTGGCGCACCAAAACCTACTCGCCGGAATACATCAAAGTGCAAGTCGCCACCGCCAAAGAAAAAGGCGGCATCGGATTCTTGTTCTGGAACGCCGCCAACGACTATTCGAAGCCCTACGCGGCTATGCCGGAAATGAAAGCGGCAAAAGAGAAGTATTTTCGAGGCGATGAACTACCGGGCGTGACGGTGAAAGCCAGCCTAACGCCGGCCACCGTTCCCGCGCCCGCAGTGGCAAACCACTAAAGACCTTTGTCATTCCGAACCCGGCTTTAAGCCCGTCGATTTTTTGATGGCTAACACGGCCCTTTAGCTGTCCAGTTCCATGACATCCTTTACAAAACGTTCCGGGACATCCTTTACACTCGGCCCGCAGGTGCCGCGGGCGGAGTGGCCATCGTCGAGCGCGGCTGCATGGGGTCCAACTCG
>Ga0307476_10000142_pt1 | contig 70567 bp, 106 predicted proteins | sample atmos_gasesECM2C_2_FD_203314 | JGI IMG/M metagenome (GOLD analysis project Ga0307476, IMG submission 203314) | Hardwood forest soil microbial communities from Morgan-Monroe State Forest, Indiana, United States - atmos_gasesECM2C_05 | ecosystem: Environmental > Terrestrial > Soil > Temperate... | reverse complement strand
GTTCGTTTCACCATTTTCCTCCGTTCTCTTTCGGATAGCTCTGTTTTTTCAGAGCTTTCTGAATATCCTCAAGGCTTTTCTTCCACCTTTCCAAAATTCTTCGCCGTTCGGCCTCGCACATTTCGGACTGCTGATTGTACGTCCGCCCCATCAAACAAACAGCTTCCGTCAATGTATGTCCCGGCGCCAACTTGCAATCATAAATGTCCTCCGGGTCTGATCCTGCCGTCGCGCACCCAAGAATCAACTCCATTTTCCCATTCGTGTCCGCTACCATCGCCAACTGAGTCCCAATTCCCAATTCCGAAAACGATAGCTCTGGTTCCGTTGGAGAATGAGCAACGTTTGGCTTTTCGCCCTGTTGAAAACGAATCGGTGTCAATATTGGCGTTGCTTCCTTTTCGCACATGCTCACTTGATCTCCGAAAATCCAAGTCAGCCGCGTCTTTGCTAGGAAGCAGCCAAGGGGTGTGAGTACGGGCTTGCCGTCTTTATCCAGCCAGTTTCGTACCAGCTCGCAGTTGTTCTGCGCATCGCATTGCCAGTGTTCCGGACCGAAATGAAGATCTGGATGTCCCGGCACTGTAACGGCGTTCAGTTCGCACTGTCCGGTGAGCGCATTGAATACATAATGGTCATTGACGCACCGGCACTCGCCATGCTCGCAATACGGAGGCGCACCGATCTGTGGAAGAGCTGCTCGCGGCGTTCTTCCAGCGCAACCAACGAGAATCAAAACTACGGCCAAAAACATTCCTCGCTTCATGGCTCCTCCGGCTCAATGACGATTTTTAACTTTGTCCCCACTTCCCAATCCAATCCTAAACTCTGGAACATCCCCGGATAATTCGCTAGACCGCGCTCATCCACCATATAAAGCGCGCCCTTCGTCATTCGGCTCTCGACCACCGTGCCTTTCAACTCCAACTTCTTCCCGTCAACTTTCATGCGGGCAAGATGCTTTCCAGCCAGAAATACCGGAAGCGTCCCTCCGAATGTTTCAAGGATTCAGTTGCTTGAAACCAATCCGTACACCAAATCCAGCGCCCTTCACTACCCTTCTTCGCGTGAAACCATTTTCCGATCTGAGTCACTGTCCAACCCCGGTACGTCAGTACTATTTTTGGAAACATCCGATCCTCCTACTCCGATGTGATTTTTGCCTCCGAATCTTGGCCTCTTCCCTGCGTTTAATTTATCAGCCATAAACGCAGGAAGAATTAAAAGATGGAAATTTGGACACGGACACTGCCGATTCCCGCAAAGATGATCCACTTCCATTTCTGACGTAAGCTGCAACCCACTAGCCTCCATCGCCTGAGCTGCCTTGACTCGATGGTAGTATTTTTTTCTATGCGGCACTCTCGTTAACTGAATGTAGCCGTCCGCATTGATCCAGGCACCTTGCCCTTTGATACCCGCCGATTTGTCTGGAAGCGTAATGATCATGGTCGCTTTTTCTCGTAATTTTTCTCCGCCTCGATTTTCTCGATCTCCCGCTTGTGTGCGAAGAATCTCCCAGGCACCTTGATCCTAAGACTCGCGCATCTCTGTGCCGCCCGCTCCATCGCATCCGCGAACGACGGATTCCCCGGCACCGTCCACTCCTCCAACCAAATCCTTCGAAACTCTTTTGGCCCATAAGGCTCACAATTCATTACAGAGAAGGCGGCGGCGATGTTCCCCTGCCTCTCATCTCCCTCTACTTCTACATCTCCTTCTTCCTCTACTGGTAACTTCGACGTTTTTTCGCTTGTAACTTTATTAGTCACCTTACCGTTTTTTTTGACGCGAGTCTCTCGATACTTCTTTTGTCGGTGGTACTCCGACTGGTATTTCTCCCATTTGCAAATCTTGATAGTCACTAACTTCACGGTGCCGGCCGTCGAATAAGAAGTCTCCACCTTGCCTGTTTCTACAAAAAGCCTCAAGGTCTGTTCTACATCAATTTCTTCCAGCGCCAGAGCCTTCAGTTTGATAATCGGGAAGCCTAGGATTTTCCCGTTTGTTTCCCCGGAGCAAATGACACCAGGGATGCGCGAACGACCTCCTAGACATAGAAGGTCACACCAAAAAGCTCTCTGCGCCCCGGTCATATCCAGACGAGTCGTTCCATCAAGAAACTCATTGACCCAAAGCTTCACCCAATTGCGGCTCGTCGGTTTGTATGATTCTCTCATTGGAGATTGATAGTTACTGCCGCTTTTGTAACTTTGTCAAGAGGGATGTGCTCAAAGAATTAAATTCGTCCAATTTTTTGTGGATCACTTGGATAAGCGATAGTCCGTAGACTCGATATGCCGGCGTCACTAACTTTTCCTCCAGAGCCTCTCGAAAGCTTTTTACGAACTCCATCTTGCGGACCTCAAAAGGGACCGTTCGACCGAGGCAGAAGAAACACGCGAGCCGCTTGTCATCCACGTACACGTTTCTAGCTCCGCACCCTTCGCACCTAGACGCGCATACGAATTTGAAGAGAAGCTTCATCTTCCACGGTTCATCGCTTCGCGCATCTTCTTTTTGTTTTCCTCGGACTTCGCCATTTCCTCAAGAATCTTCTTCTCCACTCGCTCACATAAATCTACAAACCGACTTACTGCATCGGCAAATTTTTCCGCCGCTCCAACCAACGACTTCTCATTTTCAGGGCTCAATGTCCACCTCGATTCCAGTATTTTTTTTATATGAATGTTTCAGATGAACCATGTGATTGAAGCAGCGATTCTGCGCAAGGGCCCACACCCACATCTCTCCAAATCCTGGATGTGGCCGTGGCTTCCAATCCGCCGGCGCTGGCTTTTTCTTGTAGGAAGGCCAGGAGTACTCTCCGCGCTCAACTCCACCCACATCCGCCCAATGCTGCGCGATATCAATTGCCAGAGCCGGATTCGCACAGAAAGGGCACGATCCCGATGCGCTCGCCTTCTCTCCGATCCACGTTCCCCTTGAACAACGGAACCACAGCTCGCCCATGACTACTCCTTGATTTTTTCTTTATCTTTCTTTTCTTGGCGCCAATGCCGCCAGTAGAACCAATAGGAAAGAATCGCAAAGAGCGTTCCCGCGTTAAAAACTAGTTTGACCATGCGAATCCCACTCCCCATCCATGAGCCGATAATACGTATGTCGTTCGCGGCCGACGTTCTCGATCTTCACCTGAATGTTTTTCTTGAACGTATGGCGTAGCTCGAAAATTCTAGCCCCGTACTGCGCGATTCCAAGCGCGAGGATCTGAGGCAGTGACACCCACACTCCCTTTCGACTGTCCAGGAACGACAGCAATCTTTCCCGCTGGATTACTCGCTGTTCTACCATCCCGCCATTCCTTTCACCAAGAGATATCCCTTGCACAATAGGAAGAGTGCCGCTCCTCCCAAAAGCACAATTACTATGGTTTTGATATCCGCGCGCATCGCCGCGCGCCAGGAATCCGATTGCAGATGCTTCGAATAACAGTCCATGCACTCCCCGGTGAGATTCTCGTACACATCCTTCCCGCAATTTTTGCAAATCAATCGAATCCTCCCTTCGGGATCACCGCACGAGGCACCGCTGAATTTTCTTGCAGCACCTTTTCCCGTTCTAGCATCGCTTTGGCTTCTCCGAGTTTGGCGATAATCTCATCAATTTGCCGATCACTGCATTGTCTGAGCCGGACAATCATTGCATCGGTAGAAAGCGTAGGATTCCCCTGAGCCCTGTCCATCCATCGTTTTCGCTCTTTGTGCCACTCCATGTAGGAATCACCATCTTGTGAATCAAACGCGATTTTTGTTTTCCGTTTTTTGGTGATCGGGTCTTGCTCGTTTCTCTCGCGTGCCTGTGCTTCATCCTCCGCAATGAAAGGATGGCCGGTGTGCATGTCGCCCTTTCCTTCGGCAACAGCTTTCCGATAGAACTCCAGAGCTTTTAAGACTGTCGGCAATTTAGCTGTTTCCCTTCCCCTCGCTGAGAAGCGCGAGCACGGCGTCGAGCGGTACGTAATATCCGCTTGGCTCTGTGTCGTCTCCGCTCGCAACGTAACGAATCTGCGGTAAGTCCTTGACCTTCGCCCGTAACTCCTTCCCGGCGTCGGCTCGGGCAGGCTTCTCAATCGTTTTGCGCGGGCCGAACATCAGGAATCCACAGATACAATAGGTGCTGCCGTCTGGCGCTTCTAAAGCGGCAACGTGTTCGTGCACGCCAACACTCTCAGCTTTCGGCACCCCGCTTGCCGTCCCTTCGAAGGAATCCGAGGGCATCGTTCAGGTCATCAGTAACATCTTTGCACTCCAGGAGGGTCACGATACCGTGCTCTAAAATTGGCGCAAGGTATTTCAAAATGGCTTTTTGCACCTGTTCAGCCGTCAACACTCCCGCCCGTGAGTGGGATTGGGCAGCGTTGAGCGCAATCGTCAGCAGAATATCTTCGTCCAGATGTCCCGCTACGTTATCGGCCATGAACTTTACCGTATCTGGTTTGGCCTTCTTCACTTGCTGCACCGTCAACACTCCCGCCCGGTCCACGGCTGGCGCGGAGGCGAGAGCGGCGTTGATATGCTTGAGTAACGATGTCTGCCAGCCTATGTAAAATGGAACCCCTGCTTCTCTTGCTTTGAGAAGCGCGTCGGATAACTGGTTCTGTGTTAGGCTCGCCTGCCCGCTCCCGCTGTCACTTGCCATCACCTAATCCTCCTCGCCCTTCAACTTCGCTTGCCAAGTTGTTCGCAACGCGAGATAGCTTTGCCCGTGACTGTAAAATTCAAACATCTGCGCGACATGCCCGCAGGAATTGCAACGCGCTTTATCCGGCCTGCGATAGCGAATCATCGTAATTCAGCCGCACTTCGGGCAACGTGGTGGACACAAAAGGTCGTATTGGGGCATGTGTTTACTGCGCCTGTCACTCGCCATGCTGGGCCTCCCGCAAATTCCTAGCTAAGTCTACAAACGCTTTGAATGGGTTTCTTTGCACGGTCCCACTCGGATGAAGCCTGTTCAGATGCACCCAGATCGCCGCCCAATAGCCGAACATCATGAATTTGTAACGAGCGAGCGAGTCAATGGCCTTCGCTTGCGCCTCGTCACGAGCCTGGTCAACGTCAATCGCTCTCATTGTTCCCTCCCGCCCTTCTCAGCCACGGCCTGATTCGCGGCGCGTCACTTTCTACACCTGTGAGCATGGCCGCTGCACCAGCTACAGACTAGCTTCTTGCAATCGCGGCAGCGGAAACGACGGCCTTTCACTTCTTCGCCGCAATCCTCACACTCCCGCACACGCTTCCCGCCCCGCGCTCCCTTACGGTTGGAGGGGATGGTCATGGGCCGATCTTCTCGACGTTAATCTTCAACTGCTGGCAGACAGCATTGAACTTGGGGACGTACTCCTGTCCAAACTTCCAGGAGACAGAGCGGTCCAATTCGTCCTCGATTCGCTTGGCATTGACGTTCCCTAGGAACTCTTCCATTGCTCCATCGCCCAACCAACCCAAAACTCTCACGTCATTGCTAGTTTTGGTCCTGATCAAGTAAACCACCCGGTTTTCCTCGTACTCTTGCTCGACCTTCTGGACATAATCGCTTTTCGGCTGCGCTGGAGGCTGTTTCTCCTCTTGCTCCATCTTTCTCCTCAATTCCTCTGCTTTCGCACGTGCAATAGCCTGCCCTTGCTCATGGTAGGCTTCCTGGGTAACTGGCTTGCCGGACGGCGCGAATCCCTGTTCATTTACTACCCGGCGGCCGCTTTCCGTGTGATCCGCGTCTACGACCGGGCTTCCTTCCTCTTCCGGTCCAACGTCCCACTCATCCGGAGAGGCTACGAACAGCTCCGACATGGCGCCGCACCCGCGGACCGCTTTGACCAACCCGCGCTTCTCTCCCATCTGGCGGACCTTGTTCCGTTCATCCCAAATATTCGGATTGTTGACGCGCTCAAACCACTTCCAAACCTTTTCTTTTTGCTTGACCCCATGAATCCATTCTTGTGTCAATTGCCAGCGACCGCGCCCTTCTCTCTTCAGTTGCGCTTGCTCTGCTTCTGATGGCACAGGATCTTTCTCATTGCCTTCGCACTTTCTCCAGCGGAATCGGTAATTGGATTCCATCGTCGTACAAGAGGCGTCCGGCCCCTCGAAAATTTCTTCCCCGCCTTTCTTGGTAAGCAACGACACGTGGCAGACCATTTCCAAGTGTCCACCTTCCAGCTCCGTCGTTTGTTTGTGATACTTCGGCTTCAACTTCAGCCAGAAGTTATATTTTTCCGCACCGGGTTGTTTTAGGAAAGGTTTGTCCACATTCGGGATGGTTCCCCAATCTACCTCAAGAGCCTGACGTTCCTCCTCACTCAGCTTTTTCCCCAAAAGTTTCGCGCGTTCTTCCGCGCGTTTCAGGTCTACGTTCATGCAGTTGATTACAAACCGCCGGACCAGCTCCAAATCCTTGACCGTCTCCATCACGCGCGGCACATCGGATGTCCGTTGGATTGCCGCTGGCTGTGGCACGTGCACGATAGCCGTTTGCTTCGCTCGTAACCGTCGGCGTCCGAGCGACCGTCGAGGAGTTGCCTTCGTTCGTTTCGCTGCGCGTTTCATCATCTCTCCAATTCTAATGGGCAATGGTTGGTGGGCATTGCGACGTTTGACTCTTAGAACTACTCTCCCTCAGTTTTCCCGCAGGGGGTTGTAACTTCCTTGCGGTACATGAAAGGGAATCTCCGTCCCTACTGGGAAACGGATGCATCCCTCGGTTTGTTTCGCTGAGATCATAAAACAGTCCGACCTAAGTGCCGTATCCCCTTCAACCGACGAGCTACGTCTTTACCGCTTCCGGACAACCACTGCCCTTTCACCCGCACCAGGCCCCTCAAAGGCAATCACCCTTGCGCTCCCGATGCGAGCAAACTCTTACCGATCTATGAACGTGACCTCGATCCCCGGACATCCTGCCTCTGCCTTCTCTTTGTCCTTCGTTTTCCGGACAAAATCTCCCACCCGCGGGAGTTTCTCCGGATCGAAGGTTCCATCATCCTTGGGATTCGGATACAACAGGTTTCGAGGAATCTTCGTGATATCCGTGACCGTGAATACCCACTTCCCCCCTCCACGAAGGCCAGCGACGGCAATTCGATTCGGCAGCACCGTTTCCTTGACTACGCTGGACTGGATCACGGCGGCATCCGTGGCCGCTTGCTGCGTCAACCGTTCCGCCGCTTCCGCAGCTTCTTTCTTTTCACGTTCTGCCTGTTCGTCAGCCGCCTTTTTGTCGGTCGCTGCTTTCTCGTCAGCCACTTTTTTGTCCCGCGCGGCCTTCTCATCGGTTTCTTTCTTCAACCGTTCAGCCTCACGCTTGTTCACCACGCCTCGCGCCCGTGCATCATCAATTTCTTTTTGTTTTGCTTTTCTATCGGCTTCCGCTTTTCTATCGGCTTCCTTTTTATCTTCATCCGCTTTCTTCTGAGCGGCAAGCCGATCCCGCTCCGCTTGTTCATCGGCTGCTTTCTTCAGCCGCGCCGCTTCCTCATCGGCCAACCGTTTCTTTTCGGCTGCTTCACGGTCCGCCTTCGCTTGTGCCTCTTGATTCCGCCGGCGTGTGTCCGCCTCTGCCGCGAGTCTCTCCCGGCGATTCTTGTCTGCAATCTTTTCTTCCGCAGCCTCAACCACTTTTTCAGCCGGACTCACAAACTTGGTTTTCTGATCGTTTAGATGTCGTACAACTTCCTTGGCTTTTTCAATTCCAGGGTCCAGCTCAAACCCCACGCTTTTGATGTACGCTTTGGCATCCAGCTTGACCGCCGCTATTTCCCTGAACTGCTCTTCCGTCTCGATTACCGTAATCGCGGCCAACCTTGATTGAAGGGTTGCAATAGCCGCCGTGATCTTCTCTACGTTCGGAGAAGTAATTGCCGTTTCCACCTAGCACCTTCCTTTCCTATTCGAGCACGACCACCAGAATCGAACACACCACTACAGCCACCACGCAAAACAATGCCGCCCTGGCTGCTTTCCAGAGCGGTTCGCGCTTCACTTATGGCCACCGTTGACAAGATTTTCTATCGCTTGGCGAATCAGATAGGCAATGCTGCGATCTTGTTCCTTCGCTCTGGCCACCAACTTTTTGTGCAGAGCTTCGTCAATTTTCGTCGCAACGAGAATGTCCTTCGCTGGCATGGAAGGCATCTTTCTACAGGGCCACAGAGTTGTCAAGGGTTATTTTTAGTTGCGTTTCATTTATTTTGTGTTATGCTCTTTCTGTGTCCAGCCTATTCGAAGGAAGGTCCGCTATGGAGCCTATTGATTTGCTGGAAATAGAAATTGACCCGCCATGCGAGCATCTCTTCCGCATGAAGTATCCTGATGACCGTGAATGGTGTTGGATTTGCGGAGAGGATATTCCGAAGGATTGGCGATCTTCCTTAAATCTCGTTGCAAGCGCAGCGCCATGGGCGTAGCTTTTTCAGCGTCCCTGATTGATTCTTTTCCATCGGAAAAGTTGCAATCGCGGTTAAATGTTGCCCCTGGAAAGCATCGTCCACGTCGCGGTATTCCACGTACTGAATCCTCTCGCGGTTTAGTTCTTGGCAGACTGTTTCCAATTCCACATTGTTTGCAACAGACAGAATGATGATCCACTTTTCGGAAACGTCGCAACCAAGCGCGCGTTGGAGTTTTACAGCCGCATGAACCGCATGAGAGGCGATCCTGCCAGAAGTCATGCACAGTTTCCGATCCGGAAGGTCAAGATTGCGGAGAACGACGATATAGACGTGCGTGGATTCCATGAGCTACTTCGTTCCGGCTCCCGCCGGCGGAGGTGTCGGTCTGTCACCTGAAAGTTTATGGTAGACGGCCTTCGCATCTTTCTTCGGATGCCGGATCGGATGGGTCGTAACCTGAGCCGTTTTCTTGAACACATGCCCGATCCCGTGGATCACGGCTGACCCGCCGTAGACGGCCATGCCTATCAGAAGCACCACTACAATTGCTCCTCCGCTCAGTCCAGCTCCCATACGGCCTCCTCAAGCGATACCGAGATCCTTGTCCAACTGCGCCCAAACTGCCGGAAGTCCGCCAGCATCGAAGAGCGCCTTCACCGAATCATCCGGTTCATCTTCCAGGAATTTTCCCGTCAACTGAAAATGAGGAAAGTCCGTTTTGGGTTCGGGCCACCTAGACCCCGAAGTGAGCCCTACCGTCTCTCCGGCCGTGACCATTTTCGCATACAGCGTCAAGCCCGGTTCCGTCTCCCGGTCCCACACAGGCTCGCCGTTCACCATCGGTACGCCATCGAGCGCGAGGCCATAATTGTGATAGGACTGGCCGGCCTTGGCGTACGTCACCACACCTTTGCGATGGATCGGATCAATGAAGGAACCATCCGGATTGCGGCCTTCCTGCCAGATGCTTTGTTGCTGTGACATCGTGCGCAATCCCTGATCTACACGGATGCGGATACCCTGCGCTTCCAGGAGCTGATCGGCTTGTGTCCAGCGCCGCGCCAGCTCCGGATGCAGTTCGCCGATCCTCGCCAATGAGATTGCGTCCACTTACTTGCCAGTCGCCCAATGAAGCAGGAAACCCCAAACCACCGTGCCAGCGGCCGACGTTTTCGGATGCGCAAGCAAAGCCTGTTGCACCGAAGGCGTCAAGAAAATAATTGCCACCGCCGCACAATGAAGAATATACCCCTTATACTTCCAGAAATTTTCTTTCATCACGTCCCCCTTTTTTGAAACTAACGCGGGATGGCAGTTTCATCCGCCACCCCGCGCAATTTGAGCCGTAAGTTTTTTAGTTCAACGTTTTCCAGTACGCATACAGCGCGTCCTTGTCGAACCCGTTCGGAGCGATGCTTGCGTTGTCAAACCAATCCGGCCCGAACACCGCGTACGCCTCGTCGAAATATTTCGCTTCGAACGCCTTCGTTGCCGCTTGATTCTTCGCCCAGGTAAGACCCATGCGGCCAGCGGAGCCATACCCAAAATACGGGACGCTATGGCCACCGTCAATCCCGCCATCGTTGGTGACAACATCCCAAGCTTCGTTGGCGTTGAACTGCTCCATCGCGGAATTAGGAAGCTGCATCCCGCAGTCCGCGCCGCCGAAAAGATACTGCGCCCAATCGAAATGCTGCGGATTGCCAAAGTCAAATTCCACCCACCCGGCGATTTTGTGCCCGGCCAGCCCCACGCTCTGCCACCTCGCCAGAACGTCCGTGATCGTTGCTCCATTATCGGTGGATTCATCTCCGGGCACGTACCCGCTGACAGCCGAATAAAACTCCACCACCTGATCATCCGTCGGGATCACGATTGATCCCGTGTGCGCCGTCATGTTCATAATCATGTGCGCAATTGCCGCAACCGTGCAGCAACCAAGACTGTCGTTCTTGAACATCTGAAGATTTTTCTGAGGAAGCTTGTACTCCCAATAGACCTTGGCGGGATCGGGAGCGGGAGCCGTGTCACTCAGAAACCTCGGAAAAGGGATCGTCCTATAATGAATTTTCCTAGGTAGTTTTCCAAGTTTCACGACTCCACTCCCTTTAGCTCAGACGGACAGAGGCACCCTTCGTAAGAGTCTACAGCGTTCGCGGCAGAGTCAACAGAGCGGCATTCACGTCCGCGCTAGGAGTCTCTTCCGAAATGACTTGAACGTAAGCCTGTTTCAGTCCGCTTTCCACATTCTTGACCGAAGATGCCGCGAGTTTGTCGTCCGCTTCCAGTTCAGACTTCGAGGCTCCAGAAGCCAACTTCGTCGCTACCAACGGAATCAGCGCGAGGATCGCTTGCGCCGCGGCAACACACAGGCCAACGAGTTGCGTAAGCTTGCTCATGGTAGTCGAATCGCTCACCTGGAAGGCAGTAAGGATATTCCCAAGGTTCGCCACGATGGCCTGAAACACCGCCTGGATCTGGCTGAGTGTTCCGGTCGAAGCCGCTCCCTGATAGACCGTAATGAGCTGTTGAACGTTGGCAATCTGCGCGGAGATATCTTGTCCGATCTTCTGAATTGCCGCGCTCACCGATGCCGGGACGGTCTTACCCTCCAGAGCCATCACAAAAGCGATTGCCGCCGATACTGCCGTCTCTAGCGCCGGCATCAACGCGCTCACGGCCCCCAACCATGCCGCCGAACATCCAGAAGCCAGAACCACGAGCTGCAACACCAAAAACGTAAACAAAAACGTGCTGAAGTTGAATTTCAATGTTCGAGTGATTTTCATATCACGCTCCTTGGCAAAACATTCTACTATCTTTACCTTGAATGTCTACCCTTCTTTTCCTTGCTCCGGAGGTTCATCGGCATAAGCCGACTTCGTAATTTCAAAATTGCGATGATCGAAAATGCTCATTTCCGGACGCAGCAAGTAGCACGCCGCCGCCACCGATGCGACAGCTCTCAATCCATGCTGCCGTTCGAACTGAGAGAAATCGGCGGAAAAGCGATTCTCCAGCTCGACAAACAGCTCCAGGTCTTTCAGGTTTTTCCCCGTTGTCTCGTAGAAGTCTTTCAGCTTCTTCACAAGTTCGGGGTGAGTCTTGAACGCATCTAGGTTGACGTGGATCGGGCTTTTCGTCTGTAAAATTCCTCCAACCAATCCATCGAACGTCGCCGCGCGGAAGAGTACCTTCCACATGGCGTCCACCTTCGTTTCGATTCCTCCGCGCCAGCGTTCATCCACCAACTGCCTTTCATAGTCACTGTGTCGTACAATGACGTAGCTTCCTAAAATCGCAGCAATCACTCCTCCTAATGCAACCAGAACTGACTCACCTGTCATTATGGCCCCTAGATATCCCTGAGAAAGATGCGAGCACCGAGAAAAGCCAGAACAGCCAAATGCGAGTAATGATCCACCGATTGATAGTGCTCTCCGACAATCTTCACCACCAAAAACGAGATCATCACGATCAGAAATGCCTTCGTCTTGACTTTCCGGTTTTGTTCGCGCCTTTCGATCATTGCAGCGTGGCCGTGGGAGCCGCCACCGTAACCGTCTTAGGGATCGAGAGAGAGATTGCCCCGGTCTGTGCCGATCCGCACGTAGTCCCGGCCGCATTGCAAACTGTCAGCGAATTGACCGCTGGCGGAACCTGTGAAGCCGTCGCGCTCCCGCTCAAAAGCGAAAAGCTGTAGTCGCCCGCCGTCGGAACGACTGCCCCTGTCCTTCCATTAAAGGAAGTGACTCCGGCCGTTCCCGACGAGGCGACCACCTGGAAATAAGCGGCGCCGTTGTTGCTAACCCAAATTCCATCGGATGCCACGCACAGGAAATACGAACCAGTCACGGGTGTCAAGCAAGTCGTGTGCGCCGCTAGTCCCTGGAATGTAGCCGCCTCCGCCGTTTGCGCATGAACCCGCGCCACGCGCGAAGTTTCCAGACCGACCAAAAAAACCAAACACAGCAAAATTCCCGATGCAAGCTTTTTCATTTCATCTCCTCACTTGACTATTACTTGTCCCGAGACGTTCAAATTTCCTGCAAAAATAGAGGGAGCGGCCGCCAGAGGTGTTGCGTTGATCGTATATGCCGCCGTCCCAATTCCCGAATCCGTGTAACCTGTTCCTCCAGCAACGGCCTCAATCGTTTCCGTGGTGTTCACAACGATTGCCGCCGAATACAAAGTCCCCGCCGTGCAACCCGTTGTTCCATTTGTCGTCGGCGTCGTTCCATTCGTCGTGTAGCAGATCACCGCACCGCTGGACGACGTGCTGAGTGTGACTGACTGCGCACCGCCATAGGTTCCTGCCACGGGAGAAAACGTCGGGACAGAAGCCGCCACGTTCGCCGACGACTGATAGGCGGCTACGCGATTGGCCCAATCTCCCTGCGGGTTATCGCAAGATTCCGCGTAAGTGATCGTGAACGCGCTAAGGCTGCTGCCATTGTAGAGGAAGGACCAAAAATTATTTTCATCCGTCTGTGTCGGGCCGTCAACCGTATTGCCGGTGTACCAAACGGTCGAAAAATTTGCATTCGAAGGCGACGTCGCGCTCGTCGCCGTGCAAAACGCCTGTCCACCCTCGGACATGATGAAATCATTTTGTTTCGTCGGTGTCAGACACGACGTACAGACGGTCAATGACCCTGCGGATGTTTGATTCCCGGATTGGCCCGCTGAATCCACATCGAGGTTGCAGGTCGCGTTCTGGACGACGTAGATCATATTGATCGAGTCGTTCGAAGTCCCGCCGCGGCTGATACTGAGGTTCACAAATCCCGGCGGACTGGTCCAACTCGCGCAGTAAAAGTTGACGTGATTGTGGCCGTTCAACCCCGTGAAATCCGATCCGCTCGCCGTCCAGGCCGTGCCGGTAGGCGAAGGGCTCGAACTCACGCTCGAAATCGAATCGTTGCCAACATAGGACAGATACACGGCCGAATTGGGGACATCCAAAACGAAGCCCACGTGCCACGGACTCGCTGAATTTTTCGGCATGGCGTCGTGTTCCTGATGAACCACGCGAGGAATCGTTGTCGGCGCGCTTCCCGTCGCATTGGCCAGCAAAGCCACCGCGCAACTGATGTACGCATTCGAGGAAGCTTGCGTGAACGTCGGATTGATGGCCGAAGTCGAATTGTAGACTCCGTACTGGCTTGCGGCTCCATCGCCCAACAGCGTCGAAGCCAGATTCCAGGAAATATTGGTTTGTGACCCAACCGTAAACGACGACTCCGAATTTTGAGCTGAAGCATAGGTCGCCTGAAAAATCAGGTCCCCGCTGGTAGTCACGACCATGCTGCCGGCGCTGACCGTCGTGGAAGTGGCCGCGTTGCAGGATGCCACATCTAAACTGTTCGCATTGTAAAAGACAGCTACTTGTCCCTGCCAATATCCGTTGGCCGCTCCGCTAGTGAGTTGCACGTTGATGTAATGCACTCCTGCGGCGACGTTCACGGCCCGGTAGATTTTCAGCGTCTTATTGTTGCTCTGCGAGGAAGTCACATCGAGTGTGTACGTGTCGCTTTGATCGTCCGTGACCGTAAACACCTGATTGCTGCTCGTACTGTCGTATCCAAAGGAAAGCAGGATCGTGCTTCCCGCTGTAATTGCCGTGGGATCTACCGGAATCCGGTAGCAGGGATTACCCGACGTGCAAGAGCTAGGACCACTGAATCCGCTTCCAGAAGGAATCGCCAACGGCGCGACCGCACTGTAAACGAACGTCGGCAACGTCCCCAATTCGTATGCTCCAATCGAAGGCGCATTCGACCTGCGGATGCTGTCGTGATCAATCGGCGTGCTTCCCTGGTACGGCGGATAGCTTTTGTACGTCGTCGCATTGCTGATGAGCGTTCCGGCCTTCACCGCCTCGCTCGTTGTTTGTATGTGCAGGTTGTTCACCGAACGATTGATGAACAGCGGATCGGCCGTCAGATTCCCTGTCGTAAAAGAAGGGGCTGTCTGGTTTCCCCCAAACCACACATTGTTGGAGCCGGACAGCGGAGGAGCATTAGCGGCAGGCACGCTTCCACTGTTCGTGAAAAACTCTCCCGACAGTTGATAGAAAATATTATTTCGGAATCGCACGGCAATGTCCGTCGATCCGGAATCGAGGCCAAGCGATCCCGAATGCCCGAATGCTCCCACGAACGAACCCGCGTCCACGCACGTATTGTTATAAACCTCCGCAGTCCCGCTTGGCAGGGGCGGAGAATTATTGATGATCTGAGCAAATCGGAAACACGTTTCGCTTTCTTCGCCATCCGCCGGAGCCGGCCCAATTCCTACGTGATAAATGACATTGTTGTACAGCTCGACTTTCCCCTGCGAGGGATCTACCGTGGCCAGAAGAAAAGCCGTGCACGGTTCGTCGTGGACAAGATTGTCGTGAATCGAAATGTCGTACTGATCGAAACCCGTCGTCCCATTCACCGGCGAGGAATGGACCTGGGTAGCGTTGCAGCTCAGGTTGTCATGGATCGAGTTCCAAGCTTCTTCGATGTGATTCGTGTCGGTGCAAAAGTAGACAGCGTGGTATTGCTTCGAGGTCCCATTGCCGCCGCTCTGTGTTCCCGCCACGATTCCGGTGACTTCGTTTCCGTAGTACTTGATGAACGTCTGCTGACTAGTCTGGAAACAGCCGACGGCTGCGGAATTTCCCACACAAGTGAATTTGTTCCCTACAAACCGCTGATTCGTCCCTCCATACTCCGAGAACCAAGCGAATGTATCTCCGGAAATGAAAAGCCCCGCCATCGTGAGGTAGTTATCCTGAGCCGGGAAACCCTGCGCGGCCCGGATTGCATACCCGTCCTGGCAGGGGTTGCACTGCACCCCTGGTTGCGGTGAAGCTCCCGGATAAGACACCATCGCTACCGGATTCCCGGCCGTCCCGCTGGCGCCCCAATCCAAAGCGGAAAAACTTCCACCCGAAGAAACGACTACGCCCCCTTCCCAATAAGCGGTGTCTCCCGCATTCATTTTGGTGAAGGCAAACTTCGGCGTTGCAAAACAGGAGCTTGGGAAAGCGCCGCTGTTGCTATCGCTTCCCGAATTGGAAATACAATAGATGTTTCCGCTCCGGACCGTGAACGCCAACCCGTTCGATGATCCGTTTGTCGTCGTGACGACGAAACTTCCCGTAGCCGCCGTGCACGTTGGACCGATCTGCACGATAATTTCCTGATACCACAGGTGCGCCATGCCCCATCCCGTGTAATTTCCCGTTACCGGCAACACGCGTAAGCAATTCAGCCCGTTCCAAGTGATCGTTGAGCTGCCCTGGGAAGTCCCAAAGAAATTCCCGTAAATAGTCACGTACGCGCCGGCGAACCCGCTGACACTTTCTCCCCCGCTGTTTGGCCCACTGTCCAAATCGGTGAAGAAGATTGTCGGCGGAGGACTCTGCGCCGGAGAAGAAATTGAGAAAAGAAGGCAGGCTCCCACCAGCAAAGCTATTTTCTTGACGGAAAACATTAGTAAACTACCACCTTTCCTCCAACGACTGCGTTCCCCCCCACGGTCAAATTGCTCACGATTCCGCTTCCCGCATTCGGCTTGAACGCCACGATATAAAATGCCGTTCCCGAAGTGGTAGTCGTCCAGTTAATCGTGCAATTTGTGGACGTGTTTCCCGAATTTTCATTGTCCGCGCCCGTTGCGCGCGTCTGCGATCCCCAACCAGTTCCGGCCGTTCCCCCGGCATCCTGTTCCGCGCATCCGGCCGAAACCGTGAAGCTGCTCGCCGCCGGAGTGCCTTGCATGATCCACGCCGCAAACACCAGCTCGCCCGTCACGGAAGGCGTGATGCTCGACGTTGTGCAAGTGAAGGCTGCCGCACAAGTCGAAGCCGCTTGCGTATCTACCGGGTTCGTCGGCCAACCCGTCGCTGAATGATACTCGTAACAGCCCATGCGAATCGTATGCGAACCACCGCTGCCCGTCATGGTTATCGTGATCGTCAACGTCGCATTGGACGTACTATTTTTGACCCATGCCCCATACAGCGAATTGGAAGGGCCGGTGTCATTGAGCGGAGTCCCCGTGATTGCGGTGTAGGTCCCATTCGTGGGATCACTGACCGCAAACGTCTCCCCACTGATCACGTTGCCCCACATCACGCCGCATGTAAGCAAATCTCCAGCCGCAACGGTCGTCGCATTCAGCGTGCAACTCGTACTCGTCGTCGAACTAGCACTCACGTTGCATGTCTGGACAGGATTAGCCTTCGCCGGAGAACAGAAGAAGGCCACCAACAAAATCAGAAATGAGATTCGACCTAGTTTAAGGTGCATCCGGAGCCTCTCCGAATATTCAACGTCGCCGTCGTTCCGCTTGTCGAAGCCGCATTGATAATGAACGTGCTTCCCGCAACCGGGGCTCCTTCAATCGTGCCCCAAATCTTTGCCCAATAATTTGTGCTGGTTACTCCCGCTGCGCTGCTAGTTACTAATGTCTGTGACCCGGTTGTCGTGTTGCTCAGATAGCCGTTTATATCCGCGCCAGCAAGAGTATTTTGAACAGAGGCATTTGCTGTCAACTGCGTTGGAGCTGCTGATATATTCACTCCGAAAACTGGACCGACAAGCGTCGTGTTCGTGCTCTCCCACATGATATCGCAGGAAAAGCGGTACGTTTTTGCCGAAGCGGTTGCTGGAAGCGTCCAACTAAAAACTGTAGACGGCGTGGTGGTGGAGTTTGTGTAATCCGCTCCGGAAATAATTTGGGTCCCGCCCGACTGCGAGATTGATCCGGCCGTGACAAGACCATTTTTGTCCACACTGAACTTGCTGGCGCTACCGACTTGCAAATCTTCCAGCAACGAACTCGCGCCTGAAGCTGTATTGGTGATATTCGCAAAAATCGCCGCGTCCACCGTGCCCGTGGTATTCCAAGTACCCGTTACGTTCACGAATGGAGTGACGTTCGCAGCTCCAACCGTTCCCCCGAAAACTTCGAATTGCCCCGGCGCACCAGCCGTGCCTGTTCCGCCGGCGCTTCCGAGAGTCACGATAAAGTTTCCGCCTCGCCCGGTTGTGCTTCCCGAAGTCGCCGCGCCGCCCGTGCCGGTCGTAACCAGGAAATCTCCTCCAGCGCCGCCCGTGCCGGAAGTCGAGCCGCCAGCTCCACCCGTGCCACCCGCGAAAACCAAAGCTCCGGCCGCCGCTCCGGCTCCTGTTGCGGCTCCCGCGGTGCCAGCGCCCGTGGTGAGGTTGATTGCACCTCCGATACCGCCCGTATTCGTCGTAGTGCCACCGTGCGCACCTCCAGCGCCCGTCGTAAGGTTAAAAGCTCCACCCGTACCGCCGTTCCCGGTGGTAGAACCTCCAGCCGATCCCGCGCCGGTGATCAAAGTGATTGGCGCCCCGACAAAGCCATTCACGGAAGCAGTCGCCGCGCCACCCGTAGCCGCCGCCGAAACATTAATGACAGCTGGCGCATTCGCGACCGCAGGTCCAGCCGCTCCTTGGGTCAATTGCAAGGGAATGGCTTGCGAAGTCGTGAGCGTAGAAATCTGCGTTTCTACAGAGCCGCTCGTCGTCGCCGCCGTTGTCTCCCCCATCGTCACGCAGTTCACCGCGCTTGTAGTGGCGCAATTCAACGTCACCACGTTGGTTCCTAGGGCGAACGTCGCCACGGCTCCGGTTGGGCTTACGATATCGTTTAGAGGAATCGTGGCCACTATGCTTTCCGTCACCACTCCCGAAGCATTCGTCCAGAATGGAAAACCCGTCGCGGCCGCTCCCGGCAGCGTCACGCTATAAGCTGTCACCGACGTAGGAGCTTGGAAAAACACGGTATTCGCCGGGATATTCGTGTTTGCCGTCGTGTTGGCTGACCCTTGCGTGAATCCCACAAATCCCGCGTTTGGTCCAGCTACCGAGACAACTCCAGCCTTTCCGGCTGTTCCTGATCCACCCGTTCCGGCAATGCCTGGTGTCAGCGTAATGCTTGCACCATTCGAATTGGCTCCCGTGCCAAGCGAAGCACCGCCGTTTCCAGCATTGAGGTTGACACCGCCTCCGGCTCCGCCGACGGCATTGGTACCCGTCCCGGCGCCACCTACACCACCGTTGATCGTTGCTATAGACCCCACACCGGCCGTACCCGCCGCGTTCGAAGAAGCTCCGCCGGCAACACCCGTCACCACGAACGTCGTCCCCGCCGAAACGCCTGTCGCATTCGCCGTGGATGCCGGTGCATTGCCAGTCACGTTGAACTGTCCTACCGTTCCGGCTGTTCCCGTCGAACTATTTGCTCCGGGTGCTCCTAAAGTAAACGTCACTCCACCGCCATTTCCAGCTGTGCCGGCGCCTGTCCCCCCGGCGCCCCCGGCACCTGTCGTCCACGCCAGTGCTCCACCGTTGCCACCGTTGTTCGTCGCGGTCCCTCCAGCCGCACCACCTACACCTTGCGTCACCGTAAAGATTCCGCCGTTGCCTCCGTTCCCTGTGGTAGCGCCACCGGCAGATCCCGCGCCAGTCAGCAAAGTAATCGGCGCGCCCGTGCTGCCCGCATTGCTCGCACCCGCAGCTCCACCAGCGGCCGCAGCCGTCACATTGATCACCGCCGGCGCCGCACCGTTGGCGGGTCCCGCTGCCCCTTGCGTCAACTGAAGAGCAATCGCTGCGGAAGTCGTGAGCGTCGTGACTTGATCTTCGACCGCTCCCGAAGTTGTCGCCGCCGTCGTTTCTCCCGTGGTCACGCACGCTACCGCACTCGTCAACGCACAGTTGATCGTCAACGGATTGTTCCCGTTCGCCAGTGTCGCTATCGCTCCGGTCGCGCTAGTGATTTGCTGTAAGGCGATGGATTTATTCGTCAACGTCTGTGTGGCCGTTAACGTCGCTACAGTATCCGTGATTGCCGGCAACGTCAGTGTGAACGCCGAAGCGGCTGAAGCAGGCGTCAAACTCACGCTTCCCGTGGCTGTCGAAGATGCGAGCGTTAAGACTCCCGTCGTCGTTCCCGCCACTCCAACAGTCAGCGTCGGCGAAGAGAACGTCAACCCCGTCGAAGTACTTGGCGCACCGCCAGTTCCGCCACCAAGAACAACTCCTCCAGAAGCCAGCAACGCCGACGAAGATTCCTGCGTGGTCGAATTGAAATAAGGAATCCCGCCGGAAGTTACCGTTCCCGAAACCGTAATCGGAAAAGCCGAACTCCCTCCGCCTCCGCCGGCTGCCCAGGTGCATACCGCCGGATTAGCGGCCGTGCAAGAAAGAAACGTATTGCTCCCCGACGGCTGAGCTACGGGAAGAGCAATCGTATAGGACGTGATCGCTCCGGTAGTCGGCTCGATCGTAAGCAAGCCGCTCGTCGCATTTCCAAGAACGATTGATCCCAACGTGCCCGAAGCACCAAGCGTCAGAGCACCCGCCGAAAGACTCGCGTTCGAATCCGTCGAAGGTGCCGTACCAGCTCCGCCGCCTACCACAATATTAGAGGCACCAAGCAATCCGGAACTGGAAAGAGCCGTCGCACTCGAACCGTAAAGAATCCCTCCTGATGTGAGCGACGTGGGATAGGCAATCGTTGAGAAAATCGGATTGGCTGCGCCTTGTCCGATCAACGGAAAGTTGGACCCACCCTGCGCGCTGGAAGTCGGAGCCCCGCCAGCTCCGCCACCGAACACTACACCGAACTGTGTCAAAGCCGCCGACGAAGATTCCTGCGTGGTCGAATTGAAATAAGGAATCCCGCCGGAATTGACGGTTCCGGAAACCGTCAAGGGGAACGCCGTCGAACCGCTTCCACTGCTCGCCACCGTGATTCCATTGGCAGCCGCGGTCAACGTCACGTTCGCTCCCGCCACCAGCGGAGCATCCCCAAAGTAGTTTGTGCCATCCGTGCGAACTTCAATCGGCATGTAGCGGATCAACGCAGGAGCCGTCGCACCGCCGTTAAAATTCAAACTATTCAAGGACACCGCCGCCAACGTCGATCCAATCGAAGCAATGCGCGTCACCCATTTCACGGAGGGAGGAGTTGCCGGCAAAGTCGCCGTGCAGGCGCTCGAACAATTCATCAAAACCAACTTATCTTTGTCGAGCAACGACAGCGTATAATTTGCCGTTTGTACGTTCACTCCACCGGGAGGCGTGGCAATCGGGATGTCGTGATAATTTCCCGTGCTCGAAGTCGCATCGCTATAGACGAATACCGCAGCTCCAGGAACCAACGACAGCGACGACGTGCCCTCCGGTTGAAAGGTCGAAGTTGTTGGCGAAACGGTCAGTATCGCCGTCGAGCTGGAAGCATTGCGGACGACAAGCGCGATGTTACTTCCTAGACAGGCCGTGCTTCCGGCCTGCGGAAGAGTTAAGGTCGCCGCCGAAGAAATATTGAACTCCACTTCGCCAAGCCGGTCCGTCGGGCAACTTAAGGTATAGTTGCCCGTTTGCTGATCAACGTTCACTCCCGAATAACTGTTCACCAACACATTCGAAGAGTTGAAAATCAAGAGCTGCGTCTGCGCCGGACTCGTCACGGTCGCCGCCACGGGCGACGTTCCGCCACCTGCGTACGTTGTCCAAACCGGAGCCGCGCTAATCGTTCCGTTTCCAGTTTGCGTCAATCCCGCCATTGTGGCCGATGTGCTGCCAGCCAACCGTGCGGCCGCTGGAGTCGCGTTTTCGTAAATAATGTCTCCCAACGTCGTCATGGGATTGCTGAAACCGCTTGGACACGTTTGGAAAGAAGGATCGGTTGTGGCAAAGCTAGCGGCTGCGGACATGAAGCACTGCCCGTTCGCCGACGGCGCCGAGAAAGCGAACGCGCTTGATCCTTCCGCCAGCGCGACGGTATGCGCCGCCGGACTTGCCGTTCCGCTCCCACCGTTGGCCGCAGGAACAATGGAAAAACTCGTTGTAGGTGCGCTTCCAGCGCCACCGCCAAGAACAAACTGCCCGGACCCAAGAGCCCCGCTTGATGCCCAAGCCGAACTCGAAGAAAAATACGGGATGCCCCCGCTTGTTCCCGCGACGGTCAGAGCCAACGTCCCGGAATTAGTGATCGGAGATCCCGTCACAGAAATCAGACCGCCAGTAAACGTCTGCGCTACGCTTGTTACCGTTCCGTCCGCACTTGAAGGATCATCCAATTGCCACTCTGTTCCGTCGTACGTCACCACATAGACCACGCCAGAAAGAATATCGCCCGACACCAGCGCATTCGTTCCAAACTTGGTGATATTTTTGACTCCCAATCCACTCACGTTCAGCGTCGAACCTCCCGTGTTTGCGTGAGTAGTCGTGAAACTTACCTGCGTGCCGGTAGTCAAAGCGGTCACGACCGGAGAAGGCGAGAGAACGTAGGCGTTCGCAGCTCCGCTATCAGTCGCAAACCAGAAAACGCTAGTATCTGAAGTCCCGATGTTTCGGAATCCGGGAGCCCCTGCCGTTGCGAATAGCGCATTCGTTACTGTCGTTGAGGCTGCTGTCGCACTTGGACAGACTCCAGCCCCACCCCCATACACCACGCCATTTGCCGTCAACGCTCCCGAAGAAGCCCACGCCGAACTACTTGTAAAACACGGGATGCCCCCGCTTGTTCCCGCGACGGTCAGGGAAAGCGTTCCACTGCTCGTAATCGGAGAACCTCCGACGCTGATCAATCCTCCGGTGAACGTCTGCGCCACGCTCGTCACTGTTCCGCTTCCACTTGGAGCCGCGCTGACCCAGGCCGAATAATTCGTACCATCGCTTTCAATCCATGCGCCTTGTCCCTGATTCAAAACTACCGTCGCGTTTCCGTTGATTGTCGAAGTCGTTGGCGTAATCGTTACCGCGCCAGATCCGCGCGCGAATACCTGGAAAATTGCCCCATTCCCAAATCCCGTCGTAGTAGTCTGAGGAAGCGTCACGGCAACGGCCGTCGCGCTCGTAAACACGGTCAATCTATTTTCATCCCCCGACGCAATCACGTACGTCGTTCCGCTCTGGAGATTCACGCCGCCGGCGATGAAGTCCGCTCCCGGAAACGTCATTACCGCTCCGGCTGTGCCGGTAGCGATGTCGGCCAACGAAGGCTGCGTCGAGGAAGGAACACCGCTCGTACTGATCGCATTGATCCACTGATGCGAGACAGCCGCGTACGATTCGATCCCTCCCAAGGTCGAAGAAGAAGGATTCGGTAGCTGACTGGCGGCTACAGTTCCGCTGATATTGGCAAACGAAGGCTGCGCGCAGCTCGCCGAGGCAATGGCTGTCGCCGGCGTGTTCACAAATTGATTGGCCGCGCACGCCGAAGAGGAAGCCAAACCGAAACTGACCGTGCTTCCATTCTGCCCGAACACCCATTTTTGGTTGAGACTGTCAAAACCCGCCACACCACTCGCTGTTGGTGTGGAACCCGAAGCAACCGGGAGTTTGAAACTCGTCGCCGCCCCAAAATCCCAAGTATTTCCGCTCGACGAGAATGTCCCGGAAGTCGAATTGGTGGATGGCGTCAACGCACTCCAAGCCGTCGCGCTCGTTGCGCTGGCCGTAAACGTGCAATCCGTTCGCGTGGCTCCGGAATTATCCACGCAACTGATGGTCATGTTCGTTCCAGGAATCAGATTAACAATCGGCCGCTGCGTTTGAGCCGTCGCATTGGAATCAATCGTTTGATAAAAAAGCGTGGGAGTCCCGCTGATTTGCGAGTAGCTATAGTCTCCAGATTGCGCCGCGACCGCTCCGGTCCTTCCGAATACCGACGTGACGGCCCCGCCTCCGGAAATCGAATTGTTCGATTGCGCCGTCACTCTTCCTTTTGCGTCAACGGTGATCGAACAGGAATGCGTGGAGTCCCCGCAAGACCCGGCCGTGACTCCGCTCGCCGCCAACGTCGCCGCATAACCGCTCGTCGTCACATCTCCTGTCAATGGGCCGAACTGTCCTGATCCAAGCGTCCCGGAAATTTGCGAGAACGAATAATCGTTTGTCGCCGCCACAACAGCGCCCGTCCGTCCAAACACCGACGTCACTGGAGGAGTAAAACAGCCGGTCGCATTTCCATTAGCCAAAATTCCGATTGCCGCTACTCCAGCTCCACAATTCGAAGGAGTAGCCGCCAAAGCGGTTGCCGTGGCCGCGTTACCGCTGGTATTCGCCGCATTGTTGGGAATGTCTCCCGAAAGCAAAGTCGGCAGCGAACCATGAGGCAACGTCCCGCTGACTCCCGTAGCCAGCGGGATCACCGGAATCATGGAAATCGTGAGGCTTCCAAAACTAGGCACCGCTGAACTGCCGGAGAAGTTTCCGAAAACCGTATTCCCGGAAACGCTCAACTGCGCAAAGGTGATATTCGGAGTGAACGACGGGCTCGAAACGGAAGTCGTGAACAGAGGAGAAAGATTCCCCGCACTTACATTCGTCACACTGCCGCTGCCCCCTCCGCCTCCTCCTCCGCGGCCCTGTTCGATCCACTTTCCATTGACCAAGGTAAGCGTGAGTGAAGGAGAAGAAGCGCAACTCCAGGAGGACACGACCTCAATATTGGCGTCCGCCACGATCTGCGTGAATGTATCGCTCGCTCCGCAAATCAGCCGCACCGTCTGTCCAGGAAAACCGCCGGTGAGATTCGTGATCGTCAAAAGAGAAGTGTTCGAAGTGAGCCAATTCGTATGCCCTACCACGGAAGGTGTCGTTGATCCGAGCTGAAGCGGAGCGGTTCCACCGAGCAACTGATCGAGTAGCGTCAAATCGAAATTGAGGCAGTATCCCCAATTGGTCGTGTTCCCGATGTTCGGGACTTGGAAACTGACGTTCCCCGACGTCGCACATGGTGGTCCCGCAATTTGTTGCGCGTGCGCCGCTCCGGAGAACAGACAGACCACAAAAATAAACGTCGCCCACCTTATAAATTTCATACGTCCCTCTAGTTACTAGGAAACAGTGTTACCGCCATTGCGCTGCTAGGACCGCCACCAGCCGTAGGAGAAACTTCGATTGTCGAATTTCCCGTGTCATAGATGTACACCGTGAACGTCACATTGGCGCCATTTGCATACGTCACCGGGGAGAAGCCGGCTCCCACGCAACTCGAACGATTGTTGCTGACATTCCATTCCGATCCGGCCCAGGTATTCGTCCCATCGCTCACGTAGCAGTCAATGTTGACTCCGCCGCTGTTATAGTAAAAAAAATCCAGATGCGCTCGAAAAGGCCCACCCGAAGCAGGCATCGTCTGAGGGAAACTGTCAATCGCCGTAAGCGTGTTCAAAGTCACGCTTACCGGACTGCTTAAAGGTTTGCGGGTGTACAGGGAAATCGAATTGCAGCTAACGGTTGTCGTGTTTCCGCTGCTATCCGCACAAAGGATTCCGGTTCCGCTGATCGTTCCAGCCTGCTGAATGATCCCGCTATTCCCTTGCGTTCCGGTCAAGACCGTACCGCTGCCAAGCTGTAGGGCTCCCGTGCGGATTTTGTTGACCGCATACGCGCTGGCCACAAACAACAGGACAAAACCGATCACTCCGGCGATTTTCTTTTTCATTTTTTCCCCGATCTACCTAGCAATCATCGCCGTATAAGGATGGAACACTCCGCTGCCGTCCACGATGAAAGCCTGAACGCTCGTCACGCTTGCTCCTGGGTCTATTGTATCCCCAGGCACACCCGCAGGCCATACAAACGTTCGGCCTCCTACGGCGTCCTGATGGATAATAAATTTCAGGATGCTTCCATTCACCACGTTTGCCACCGACGAGCTGATTACGTTTCCCGTCAAGGTGATCTCGAACGTCCTAGCCACGCTTTCGTCAAAATTCGGACTCGCGCTGAAAGGCACCTGATCAATCGCGGAATCCGCGCCGCCTAACGCCGCAACGAAATTCGCCAATAGCGCCGACAGGTTTCCATCATCGAGAACATTGATGTTGAGTGTCTGGCTGATGAACGTCGCAATCATCGCGGCAATCATGCTCGACTGCCGCCACACTTTATTTGCCTGTTGCGGAAGAGCAATGCCAACCTGAAAGCCATCGGTCTGATAGCCGGAACCCGCAAAATCCGCCTGGGAATCTACGTTCGCTCCTCCCGCCGTCGCTACGGGAAGATAATCTACGGTAGGCATGTGCTCTCCTCTAAACTACGATCTTCTCGACCCAGGCACCGACACCCCATCCTGAGATCTTCGAATTTTCTACTCCCCAACCGAAAATGGGCGTGCCCGGATACGGCAAGCTTGGTTCATAAAATCCCACGATCAACACTCCCGCCGGCACCAGCAAAAAATAGCCTTGCGTCAAAATCGCCAGAATCAGAATGTCCGTCGGAGGATTCAGGAACACCACCAGCATACTCATGTCCTGATTGTCCTGCACAAGAATCTGATAGCCTTGCGCGGAGAACACTGTATTCCAAATCGAGTAAATTCCAGGAATCGTCCCATCCCACGCATTCATGGCGATGAAAAGCTTGACGAGAATCCGGTACTCCGCATCGGGCAACTGAGATACGCCCATGATCTCCTGGTTAAGATCACGGCTCACACCGACCCAATCTCCGATCTTGTCGAGCTGATCCCCTACAGCCAAATCAACGTCGAAGAGGCTTGGCAATTTCTCCAGTTGATTTTGCAGATCCACCGATGGCTGACAGATAGCCGCTACAAACGCCATGAAATTCGGCCGCTGATTGTGCTCCGACGTAATGAGAGCTTGATAGATGCTGACCTGGATGCCCATTAAAGCACCGTCAGAACGACGTTTGCCGTCGCGCAGGAAGCCGCTTCGTTGAAAGGAATAGGAATATCCGCAGTGCCCACTGGCGCCGGTGCCGTGCCAATCGTGATCGCCGTGACCCGGTAGGTGAGTTGCAACGGGCTCCCATACAAACTCGCCGGACCAAAAATCCAGTTATAGAAAACTTCTTCCCCAATGGCCAATCCTTCGATGAACGCCACGATGGCTGCAATCAAGGCAGCTCCGGTGGTCGAGACGTAACCTTCGAGCGGTTGAATCGTCACGCTCACGTAGATTGGAACATCCACCAACTCGAAAAATTTGATCGTGATGGGAAGGCCAGCCGGATCTTCGACTGTTTCCGAAGTCGTACCGTACGTCCCCGTCCCAGGAGATTTGGTTTGCTCGATCACCTGAGCAATCTGCGTGACACTTCCTCCTTCTACGACTACCGCAATCGAATGCCCTTGAACTCCATTCGAATCCGGAGTGCCGGTGTTGTTTTCATAAATCGCGTAGCGGTCCACTCCCGAAACGTTGGCAACGGCCGCAAGAATTGCCTGCAAAGGCGTCAAGCTTGGCAGGGCCGTGCTTTGCGACTGTCTCCTGCGCAACGCTGCATCCGACTCCGGAGCAACTCCTACAATAGCCGGAGCCGGATTTGTCGCCGATTGCCAGCCCAAGACAACGGTCACAATTTCCGTGATCGTGTTGGCCGCGGCCGTGATAGCTCCAGGTTCCGCGCACGTCGCCGTCACCGTAATTTCTCCACTGATCGGAATAGTCACCACTTCAGGCAGATCCCAAACGTTGCCGTTCGTATCTTCAACCGCTCCATTTATAATGACCGTCCCGACTACACCAACAATCTGAATTTCTGCCGTGCTATTCGTTCCTGCTTGCCGCCGGAGCCCATTGATCTTCACCAAGGCGCTGAGTCCCGCGCCTTGCGCAAAAGTCGGAAGAAAGCCGTTGTATCCCGCAATGAACGCCTGGTTCGCATCGTTGATGGACATTGCGAACGCGGCGAGCATCTGATAATCCTGACTGTCGGGAGGAAGGTAAATATCCGAGCCGAAGATGCTCTGCATCGTCGCAATCAGACTCAACAGAATATCCTCGAAGGAAGGTGCCGTGACACCAGTGGCCGTTACCTGAGCGGCAAGGGTAGGAAGAGGATAAGGTCCAGGCATTCGTTAACCCCCAAGCCCGTACGGAATTTCCGCGAAAGGTCCAATTCCATAGCCGCGGAGCCCTGTCGGAATCGAAGCACTCAAGCTCGTCACCCCAAAGATTGTATCTATGGTGACAGCCACATTCAGAACTCGTTTCGTGTTGACTCCCGCTCCACTCCCCGCCACTATCTCTCCCGTGCCGATCCAATTGTCCCAAGCAACATCGGCAGCAACGCCCGCCAATGGAGAAGCGAAAATCCCGGGATTCCCGGACGTAGCCAAAATATCGTTGGCATTCAGGATCGTGGTCTGATTTTGCTTGACTGAAATTTGCGAACCGATAGCCGAAAGAGTGAACACATCGAATTGCTGTGGTGTGATAACGACTTCCTGCAACAGTCCGCTAGGTCCGCTGAGTTTCGCTCCCGTTGGCAATCCTAACCCTTGATTCGCAAATACACCATCGAGCAAAAACTGATAGCCACCAGAAACACTCGCGCGCACATAGAGGCCGGCGTAACCTTTGTGCTCATTCAAAGTTAGAAGCCTAGCTTGGGAAGATTGATTTGGCGCCCAAGGGCTACCGCTGTCGTAATACATATCGGTCGCAGAACCGTCTTGACCGATGTACTGATTGTTGAGAACTTGCCCCAACACGAAGAAAGAAGATCCTGCAAACAACCTAAACGACTTCCAGTTCGTATTGATGGGATTCTGATTCGGTCTATGGAAGCTGTCTGGCACATTTTGTACGATTGGAAATGCCGGGTTTCCAACGGGCGCGACTCCGAGCGCGCTGCTATAGCTGACAATCGAAGCGACTCCCTCAACTCCCAGGATCGCATTTTTGATCGCTGCGTCATAAAGCGAGCCTGTTCCGAAGCCTAGCACCTGCGTTTCCCAGGGCATCCCGGCCGTGATATCGAGAAACCATTCCCCTTGATGAAGAAGAAGCGCCGTAAGCACAGCTTGTGCCACGGTCTGCGGGCTATTGGCAAGATACTCTTGCGGCCCCAGGCCGAAAGAGTAATCGCCATTTGCATCTAAAGCTCGATACCTCATCCCGTCGGTGTCCCCGTCGTTCCGCTACCCGTTTGGACTCCACCGTGTTTGTGCGCACTTACCGTATGGCCGCCGTTGAACGTTCCCTCTTCTGTCGCATCCACTGTTCCGGTCACATCCACATCCCCATCCACGTTCAACGCTCCTGTGATGTTAACACCACCGGGCGCCACGATGTTGACGACTCCTCCGGCCTCCAATTCAATATAAGCCGTTCCCGCAAGATTGCGGAGCTGCGCCGTCGCCATGCTCACGTTCGGAAGGACGTTAGGTTTGCTTCGTACTCCTGGAATCGCAAACCCATCCGATTTATCGTGCATCCGTAATTCGGCCTGGATTCCCACTCCACCGTTTTGCCACCAGGCATCCATACAACGCGAGGCGAAAATAACGAGCACTTCATCTCCCGGCTGGATCGGAAGAGTCAGGGCGAATCCGCCGGCGCAAGGGAATACCACCGGCACATCAATCAAAAGCGGAAGAGCAACCCAAGTCTGAACGCCCTTCGAACTCAGCACGTACGCTTTGATCGTTGGCTGCACGGCCACGGTCATTTTCGCGGGATCGAAGCAAAGTCCGGTGTTTGGGTTTACCTGAGCTATGCCGGGAAGAGCGGTCCACAGGTCCGCCTGGAAGCCCTTGAGAGCTGCCCGGATGCCTTCTTCGAAGTTGCCGATCCGTTCTTTTTGATCCATGCTTTACCGTGTTTTGCCGCAACCTGTCCCGCCGAATCCCATTACAACGTTATAATGGGGAACTACCTAACATCCTTAGAATCAACCGACTGTAAAAACCTACCAAAAATCTGATCCCGCTGAATCCCAAAAGCTCTACCGTTGTTTACCAAATACAAGGATTCCTTGCATTTGCGCAAGATTCCCTTGCACGTTACCCATACGGGGCCACGGCTGCATCCGGAGCCGCGGACGGGTCAATCAGCAAGCACGTAAGCCGCGTGTACCAACTTACATCGCGGGTGTCGCCCTCATGCTCGATCACGATCACTCGGTAGATTCCATCCCCAACAGAATCCACCGTCGCCGGAAGATTCAGGTCCGAGTAACCTGGGAAAAACTGCTGTTTGATCAAGGTGCTCGTGATGTCCTTATTGTTGATTTGCACGCGCCGGCCCACGCCGATTTTAGGATTGAGCAACGTCTGCACCAAAATGCCCTGATCCGTCGCTTCGGGAACACCCACCATTCCCGTCGCGCTGTTAATTACCACGATATCGCCGGGTAAATATCCAGCCAAAGGAATCAGCGTCACCACTCCGTTTTGGATGGACCACCGAACGTTGTTCGTTTCAGCCAAATCCCGCATGTAGTTCCGCGCCAGCCCGAACAACACCTTGCCCCTTGGGAGGATTCCGCCCGTCGAGGAAAGATAACTCGGAGCATTCGGATCAAGAGGATAGCCGAGAGCGGCCGCGTATTTTTGCAACCGCTGCGCCTCCGTAATTCCCGCCGGAACCGTCGTGTTGACGATTCCGAAGTTATATCCCAAGTCTCCGTCGGCCGCGAAAATATCCAGGAAGCTGTCTACGTTGCTTTCACGGCCTTTCCGGAATTGCTTGACCGTCCCTTTGAAAATCTGTCCAGGATTGTTGCCATAACCCGCCGAAAGAACAACTTGACTAAATTCCGTGGCGTACGTCGTGAGATCACGGCTCAAATTGTAGACACGGATGCGCGCGGTATTCGGCGTCTCCACATCACTCGCTGAAATTTCAAAACGAAAACGAAGATTCGAAAGGTCTATCGCTTGGCTGCCATTCGCCAGGATCAATGACCATGTTCGTCCAAATAGGGCTTGGCTCGAAGAACTCAATCAATCACCACAAAAAACAGATTCCCCGTGCTTCCCAAATTTTGCAACGTTGGCACGGCATCCGCATCATTGTCCGTCTGCACGATTAGTTGCCCTCCGAAGTCGAGATAGCCGAATTGTTCGAGAAGGTCCGCTCCTGTCACCAGCGGGATGCCGGAAAGAATCGGATTACCGTTCACATCCGAAATATCCAGCGTCCACGCATCATTCTGCGTATTCCAAATCAAACGGAGCTGGTATTGGACTCCTGCAACCGTGATCGTCAACGTTTGCGGCGTCGGCTGGAGCGGAATCAAAAAAGGCGTGACCGTCGAACTCAAGGCAACGCTCCCGGATTAAACGTCGGTGCCTGCTGTAAACTCACGTTTCCCTGATTCACCACCGGCGCCGTCTGACCTGGAAGAGCCTGTTGCGCGGCCGTAGTAAGCGGCACAATCTGCGTGGTCGCCATCAAAATTTCCTGAAGCAGAACCACTATCGTCAGACTATTTTCGTTCTCCCTGTCCGAAGTAGTCGCAACCGACCGCATCAGCATGTTTTTGTAGATTCGCTTGCCCGTGTTGACCGTGCAAAGCGTGGCGCTTTTCTGCAACCCAAGAAATTGCTGGTAAAGATTTTTCAGAAAGGACAGGTCTTTCGAAGCATTCTGCGGGCTGCCTTCCGCCCAGGAATACGTCAGTTCTAGCTTGGCCGGCATCGCATAGGCATGATCCGCAATCGTTGATCCGACCTCGACCGGATGCTCCGTGATGATCATTTCATCTTCGTGTTTTTCCTCGATCACCGCATCCGCAATCAACGTCGTCGTTTGCGTGTTGACTGTGGTTTGAATCAAACCTGGATTCGAAGAGCTGAGACTTCCCGAAGCTCCGCCGACGGCAACACCCATGATCGCCCGGTACGGCTTGATCGCTACAGGTGTGGGAGCTGTGCTCATTGGACGGCCGCTCCTCCCATATTCCGAACCAAATCTCCGTTCACGCGGGTCTGTTCTCGCGAGACGGCAATTGCGGCCGCTTTCGGATCACTCACTCCCGAAACGTGAATGTCAGTTTTCTGATTGACGTTGACCTCCGGCCGATTGAACAACGCCTTCTCTCCCAATCGCCGGCTCGTCAAATCGTCGCTCGTCACGTAGCGGCCATCCCGGAAAACTTTGTTCCAACGCTGGAACTGTTCCGCAGCTCCCGCCAAGTCTCCGGAGTTAATATCCTTCAACAGCGTGGACTTCGAAAACTTTGTTGCTCCTATGTTGTAAACAAAATCCGTCAGCGCCGCGATTTGATTCGCATTCAGGCTCACCTTCACCAATCGGTGAACGGCATCGGCGGCAATCTTGGTATCTTGCGCCAAGAGCTTCAGCGCATCTCCGCGGCTGATTCCTCCGCTAAAATTCTCTCCGGGTTGGATGAAGTGACCGAACCCAATGGAAAATCCACGCGCATCCTTGTACGCCTTGCTGCTGAATCCTTCGAACTTCGCAATCATACCTCGAACCGAATCTCCCACGGCTGAGTTGCTGTACGTCGTGAACAGCTTTTTGAGCTGAATCGCATCGTAAACCGCTAGGCCAGCGTCCAGCGCAAGCAAGCCGCCCGTGGCCAAAGCGCCGCCGATTCCCGCGCCGGCGGCCGCGCCAGCTCCTCCGGCGGCCGCGCCAGCTCCTCCGCCGATCCCCACTATGCCAGCTAGGCCCCGGATTACGCTCATGGAAGCCACGACGCCACCTAGGGCGGTCACGATTCCCCCGATTGTGGTGGACCATCCCCCTGTCGCCTTATCCAACGCAATCATAGCGTCCACCGCGCTCGTCAGAAAATGGACGATTTTCGTTGCCGTTGGCAGAATGTGTTGCTCGAAGAGCAGCGCCAGCACCGAAACGTGAGCGATGAGCGTTCGCACGTCCTGCATGAACGCATGGCTGTCCGCCGCCAGCTTGTCCGAATCCACGCCTGCATCCGAAAGGAATTTCTTTTGCTGGCGCGCGGCCTCGACCATTTCGGGAAGGTTCTTTTCCAGCATGAACAGCGTGCGTTCATCAATCCCAAATTGTCCCGCGAATTGCGCCGCCATGAAAAACGGCATCTGTCTCAATCTCGATACAAGATTGAGCAACGTCTGAGCGTTGTCCGTTCCTTCTTGGATTCCGAGCATGGTCAGCAACCCGCGCTTGCCCGGATTCAACCGCAGAGCCGCAGCGAGTCCCTCGACCGCGTTCGTCGCCTGATCCGCGCTGACTCCAATCTGTTCCGCACCGAAGCGAAGCGCCTGAAGATTCGCTACCGAAGCTCCCGTTCGCTGGCTCACGTAATACAGCTTTTCCATATCGGAAGCTGTTTTCGTAATCGCCACCGACAACGCGGCGCCAGCGGCAACGGCTACCTTGCCGATCTCCGCGAACTTTTCGATGGTAAATTTGAATTTGGTTTCGAAATTGCGGAACTGCTGATCGTCTACCTTGAACCCCAGGGCAACGAGAAATTCTTTAAGAATCGTGGGACTACCGGACGCCATGATCTACGCTCCGTTGCCGCCGATCATTTTCTTCCTGTACGTCGAGCGCATCATTGAGCCGAGCAATGTCCAGCAAGTCCAACGTTCCGTTTTTTAACGACTCATAGAGGCACTTGCCTTCCAGAACCGGCCTCAACAGCCAGTCCTCTTCTGTTTCCATCGAGACGAGTGCTACGGCTTTGCCTGCCCTCCCGATACGACGGAAGCGGGTAGGGCAAAAGAAAAAAAACCTGCTAGGTTTTCCTTGATAACCTCCACCGCAAGCCGCACCAAAACCAGCCCGTCAATGTCCTCGTACATAAGTCGATTGGCGCCCGCGGCTTTAAGCGGCATCCAGTGATCTCCAGCGACTTTCCTTCTGACTGCGGCGAGGCAAGGCCAGAGGATATGATCCATTTCCTCGTCGGACTTCTTTGCCAGCTCTTCCGAGATTGGCCCCGCTAGTTTTTCAACGATCTGCCAAAGCGAAGGCTTTTCGCCTTCTCCCAAACCTTCGAAATTCTGCGAGGCTACAGCTAAAGTGGCAAACATCGGAGTGATTCGCCGGGCAAGATGGAACTGTTTGAAGGCATCCAGCTTTCCAATCTGGTAGCTGATGCCGTTGATCTCCACTTCACTCATTGTTTTAGGCTCCTGGAACGATACCAGAGCCTAGCACGGGATCAATCACTCCTGCATTAAAATCCCACTCAAGCATCCCGGCATCTTTGGCGTAATCGTTGCGTGGAAACTTCGTGAAGGCCACGCTCGTGCAGGTATAGTCGTCACCCGTCACCGGATTGACGACGGTGATCACATTCTGCCCGTGAAACAGGGAACTGGAAGTCTGAAAAGCGTAAAGCGCCTGCAAAAGCGAATTGACCGGCGAAGTTTTCAGCAACCTTACCAAAATCTTACCGGCCTTGCTGGCAATCAAGCTGTGCATCGGGCTCCCATCGGCTCCGGTCACAAGGCGGTCCTTGTCCTCCGTGAACTCGATGGAAATTCCCTCTTCCGCATTGCCCGATCCCGCACCGAGAGAGAAAAGCCCTCCAGGCCCATTGATCACGGCTTGGACATCCAGGAAGCTATAAGTTGACATATTCTCTCCCTCTACGGATTGACCGTAATCGCAAGGTTCACATCATGGATCGCTCCAGCCAATTTGGCCCCAATTTGAATGGGAACAGACACGCGCGAGGTCCGCTGCGCTTGGCTTTGCGAAGAAACCGGCGGAGCATAAATGTAGTAGCCCTTGGGAACGTTCTGTCCCGTCACCAAAGCTCCGAATCCCTGGCTTGTCCATGTTCCAGGAGCCAAGAATCCATTCGCCACAAACTGCGCGCATATCGCCGCGGCCGAATTGGTGAGAATCGCCGTTCCGGCATCCGTCTGCGGAATTTTATTCGGCGACGTATACAGCGCGTTGTAAAGCGCCGTCTGAATTTCAATCGCCATCACGGCTGCGCCGATCACGGTATCAATGAAATTCCCGCTCGAACTGACTCCGGGCTCGATGATAGCCGTATTGTTATTGTAGGCTACGAACACGTTGCAGTTTTTTGCCTCCAGCGCATTGACCTGCGTGGTGGTGAGATTCTCCGGAACGATTCCGGGCTCCTGCTTGTACATCAATGTGATTGTCGTGTTGTTCCCTGCAAAATTCGTGGTCAAAATTCGCGCCAGCAAACTCACGACCGCATAGGGATTAGAGCTGCTGTACTGGACGCACGTAAAGTTGTAGCCCAACTGCTGAAGCTGATAGGCAATATCCGTCGTGTCGCCCGGAGTGAGAACCGTGGCCTCTTGCGTCGTCACTCCATAATAGTGTTTCGTCGTGTCCGCTTCGACGAAAGCCGCAATCGCCAGATGGTCCGCATCCGCGGCGCCAATCACCACCAGCGCAAACCATTGCATCCCGAAATTCGTGTCGAGCAACGTCACGGCTGAAATTGCTGTTTCGGCTGCAATGCCGTTCGCTTGGATGATTCCAACAAAGCCAGCAGTCAGCCCAAGATCCGCGCTGATATCCGTCCCGACTCCCGCATCCGTCGTTGCAAAGCTGACCGTCGAAGTCGCGCCCGTGGTGTGGCTCGTAACTTCGAAACGGTTGTACACCGAATCCCAAACGATATTGGCTCCCGCGAGAGCGGCCTGAATCACTCCGGCCACTCCATTCATATTCGCGGCTCCGGAGAAATTCAAACCCGTCAACGTCTGGACCGCGCCGCCATCAATCGTGATCTTGAACGAACCGTTGACAATCGCATTCCAAAACGCCATTGACTGCTGCGCGGCCGTGAGCGGCCCGCCCAATAGCTGACCGGAGGAAGCCGTTTTCGCCCAACGGCCGATGTCGAGTTGTGTCGGCTGAGGATTCTGTTCGAACCAAAGAAGTGCCGCGAGATATTCCGGAGCACTTGTCCCGAAGTCCGCCGCCACCTGAGCGATGCTCGTGTAACTCCGCATTCGAGAGATCACGTCAATCACCGGGCTCGAACCAAGAATCAGAAGCGTGCTGGTGTTCTGCCCTTGCGCCGCTTGCGCCGCCAGCGACACCGTGACATTGATGAGCCTCGAAATGGGAAGTGTGATCGGCGGCATACGCGCTCCTTTATTTCTTAGCCACAATTGGGACCGGCTTCATCCCATTATCAAAAATCAAACTTGCTTGGGCTTCAACCAGATTCGGACTCGGATAGCTGTAAATCTGTTGGCGCCGCAATCGGAAAGGAACGTCCTGCCCCATCAACCATTTTTCCTTGATGATTGCCGGCACCGTCAGCGTTTCTCCCACTTCGACAAGACCGAACCCGTTCAACTGAATCGCATATCTATTTTGTTCCAACATCAGCCCCATAGCAAGCAATTCGCTGTTAGCTTCCGAACCGGGACCGTAGAACGAACAGAGAATATCCACGATCTCATTTCGGTACATACTGTCCGTCGAATTGTCAAAGTCCTGTGGATCGGTGAAATGCAGAACGGCCGCGAACGTATCGCGGTCCCGTTTTACTCTACCCACAGCCGCCCAATCCTTATCGAAGTTCGGTTGATTCGGAGGTTCCGGCTGCCACCGCGGACGCACCATCGTTTGAATAATCCCCGTGACTCCCGCAACCAACTGCTGAAGAAAGCGATTGAGAATGAGATCATTCAGCTCGCTTAACGTATCAAACGGTCGGACGAATCCAGGCCCAGGATTAAATACCGGAGCTTCCGCCGGCGTTCCTCCGCCGTACGGCATCTGCCCGTACGGTCCCTGGCCATAGCCGACTTGAGGCCGATTCGGATTGTAGTTACTCCCCAAACGGCCCCTCGCTATAAGGAGTCTCGTTGTATCCGGAAGGCCCGCTCAACGTCGGGCTTTGTTCGTTCAGTGGAACCGCGGTAGTCGGCAAATCCACCATGTCCGTGCTGTTCGCCGTCACCTTCACAAAGCCACGCGCATAGTCGCTGTAGTCCTCGACGTGGACCACCAAATACGAGTCGTTGTTCCACACCACGATATCCGGCTGAAACTGAGTTTCTTCCACGGTTTGGCTTTCGCCGCGCAAAGCAAACCTCGTAATGACCGTGATAGATTTTCGAGCTATCTGTGCCTCCGGCCTTCGAGTCAATTCCTGAAGGCTCGCCGGCGTGACTACACCGCGAATCCCTTTCTCGATCTCGACCGCTACGCACGTTTCACCGAATCCATTCACGGTTTGCTTGCGCCGGTAAACTATGAACGAATCCAGCGTATAGGGATTCGTCAAAGCCGCGGAAACGTCCAGCATCGGCTTCATGTTTTCTTCCTTGAAATGAAGCGTCCCGTTAAATCATGCTCCATTCCCGCGAAGGTTAGCTGGTAGACATAGTGGATCACTTTTTTCTCACCACAAATGATATCGAATTTCTCAGCGCTCCGGTATCAATAAGTGGCTTCTCTCCCATGCGTCCCTTGCGCCGACGCGCTGCGAGCGTGGCAGGTTTTAACGGAACGAACGGTCCCGTATTGATTTTTGCTTTTACGCTGGAAGCCGCCACAATTCCTGCGGCCGTCAAATTCTTCAGGACTCCCCCAGGATTCCCCGACAGCGCCGCTTCTCCGGCTTTCCCCAAATGATCCGTGATCGGTTTGTCGGCGTCTTTAATCCCAGGTTCGAGAAACGGACGCGCGGGAATATTTTGCGTGGGCATTCCGTAATTGTGAATGTATCCCAACGCAGCATTATTGATCGCACTCCCGCTAGCTTCCTCCGAATCGCGCGCAGCTTTTTCCGCAGGAATGCCCACCAAGACTTGATTCTGTTCCAGTTCACGCGTGGCTTTGAAAAATTTTTCAGAATTGTCTACGACGCTCTGAAGTCGAGCCGTCATTTTGATAAGCGGCATTAGCCCCCAAATCCAGATCCGGAAGGCTTACAGTCCGGACCTGACCAGGCAGGGCCGAAGTCCGTACCCGGAACAACGCCGGTCATGCCTGATCCGCCCCCCGGTCCCACCTGGACAGGTCCGGCACCGGCCATGCGAGCCCACCGAAGGAACCTAGACCCATACACCGTCAAATTCCAGTTGCCTCCATCCGCTTCCAGAGCAATCGCGGTGTCGTAACTGACGGTAACTTCTCCCGGACTCTCGCTGTTGATCGCACCCTTGCTGATTCCAGGCCAGCCAGCCGCTTGCCCGGTTTGCAAGGCTTGGGCCTCCAACACCAGCTCGTGCGCAACGAAGAGTTCCACTCCGAGCTGAAGCGCCGTTCCCCACCTGGCAGGATTCAGGAGGATCGTCGCAACGGTCAACCAATAATTTATGCTGCTGACAGGGTAGGTGCCGGGGTCCGCAAATTCGGGGTAGTCAGACGTGAACTGCTTCGCGGTGACAATCGGGGTGACGTTGACAGCAGCGTAAGCCATGTCCGGACATCCTCGCTATTTCCCTTCCGGCTCCGGAACTATCGGTTTGGCGGGCGTCGGGAATGACATATTCAGTTCGGCATCCCGCATCGCCTGAGCATTGTCTACGCCTTTGATGGTTCCAGCATTCCGAGAAGCGTAGAAGTTACTCTCGCCTTCTTTGGCGCCATACTCTTTCTTCATGGCGCCCAAAATCTCTTCACCTTTTTCCGTCAGAGGCACTTACTTATCCTTTTTGCCGCCGTTCTTTGCCTTACTGCCATCCGCGTCTTTGTTGTCCTTCGCATCTCCCGGTTTGCCAGAAATTTCAGTTACGGTACCCAAAGCTTCCTTGGCGCGCTGAGAAGCTTTCTGCGAAGCTTCCTCCCGATCCGCGAGAACTTTTTTCTTATCGGCCAAAACCGCTTTGTATCCTTCCGCAGCGACTACCTTGCGCGCCTCTTCTTCGCTGAACTCCTCTTCCGCAACGATCCACTGGACGGCCTCTTCCACTTCCGTCATTACCGGACTGGCCGGCTTGTCGTACACCGTCACGCCATGCGCCGCGAAATAAGGATGCATCTTCCCGCTATCGCGGTAGTTCGCAAGCGGCAACGGCACGCGATTGACTCCTGAGGGGAAAAGTATCCGCTCGTGATTGTCGAGCGTGAGCAAAACTTTGTTCGGGAAATTCAGCATCACTGTATTTTCCAAGCCGATGCTCTCCGCAGCTTCTTGCGCACTTTTTGTCTCCGCCAGCGTTGCGCCCGGTGCAAACGGAGCCGCTTGCGTGCTCTTTTCCGCGTCCATGTGCTCTCCTCAAAAAACCCGGCCCCAGGGAGAAGAGCTGCTCGCTCCCCTCCCTAGGGCGCTCTATTAAAGAAACTTGTTAAATCTGATCGAAGTAGCCGACTGTCTGCGGATACACCAGTTCGACGCGGCCAATGCGCATGTAATACGTGCGCTTGTGATATAGGCCGTCGTACTGGATCGGCGTCGAAGCCATCGTGGTCATGGGAAACCGTACGCGGTCCCGTTCATTGGTGTAGACCACCATACGATCATTCCCGACGGCCCCAATCGTTCCGCCTACTCCCGCGCCGATTGCCCACTTCACCGGCTTGATATCCAGTGTCTTGCCTTCGGACTTCATGATCAGGTTGTTTTCGAGCAAGTACCGCAGGATCGAAACGTTGCCAGCCTGGCTGACTTTCTGTGTCGAAATGTAGCCGTACTGGTTGGGAGGGATCAAAATGTCCGTCGGCATGACGGCCCACGCACTGTTGGCCCACACAGTCGTCAACGCCGCGTTCACGTCCCCCAAAATTTCATCGGCGCTCTTGTTCACCCATTGCGTGAATCCGGAAGCGCCAGCGGCCACGTTCGTCGGAGTCACCGCGCCGTTATTGATGAGCCCGGTGTCGGCAAACCCCGTATCGCCGTAGTACACCTGCTCGTCAATGTCCATCTCCCGCTTCAACTTCATAGCTTCCCACTTCTGTTCATCCACCGGACGACCGAGTTTCGCGGCACTCTCCAGTTCAAGAACGTCGTACTTCACCTCCGCGGCCCAAATGTGGAGCGGGTTGGTCAGCTTGGCGATGTCCACGGAGACGCTTGTTACCTGTGTGGTGTTCTTTCCAGCCCACGCCTTGCCGTTGCCAATCCCGTTGCCCGTGCCCAAGCCGCCGGCGGAAGCGAACGTCGAAATGGTGTAGCTGCTCACTTCATCGGCAATCGTCACATCTTCGCGGAGCTTGATGTCGCGGAGATAGCTCACCGCAACCAACGGCTCATGCAACTTCATGTCGAGCCGCTCCAACTCTCCAACGAGGAAAGCGCCCGTGGAATCGTAGACTTTTCCATCGTGCGACATGCAACCGCGAGGCAGGGGTTTGCCAATGGCATTGCCCTTGGAATCCATCGCCCCTACGCTGCGGTCAAACGTCAACGGCAGATTGTCCCGCGTAAATCCCCGGCCACGGCTGACGCCTTTCGGCAGCGCCAAATGTCCTGAGAACAATTCCTGAATGGACTCCATAATTTACGCTCCCCTCGAAGTTTCCGAATCGAAAAAAAGTTCTATCAGAGCCCAACCACCAGCCGACTACGGGTTGAAAACTAGCTCGACGATCCCTGTCGCGTCCGCCGGTCCGTTGAAATAGATGCGGCTACCCGTCGCATCCAGATCAATCAGGTTGGCCCCGGCCGCTGCTTCGAATCCGCCCTGGACGTGACCGCCGCCAGAAGCCGCAACGTAGAGGTACACCTGGCCACCCTTAACGGCCGCCGTGGCGCCGTTGAGCTGAACCATGATGTATCCGCCCTTGAGCACATCAATCGGCAACTGCGCGGCCGGACCCTGAGTAGCTCCAAAACCTGCCGCCCCAAACGGTTGCGCCGTCGCCGCTGTTCCCTGAATCGGGAATGGCCGAACAGCAACTCCATAAATCGCCGTGATTCCCGAATCCGTGGCCAGAATCGAACGTACCGCATTCGGAGCCGCCGCGTCCGCCAAGCACGCAAGGCCGTATGCCAACACCGGATTCGTCACGTCATTGAGCGCCGGCTCAATCGTCATAGGATGCGAGCGATTTACGTCTCCAGGGAAACCCGCTCCCATACGAAACGTGAATGCCGCATCGCGCGTGAAAGCGCGGCCATGCGACTGATGCCGTCCATGCCGCCCCATCCGCAAAGACCGGAGGAATTTGCCAGCCAAGGTCAAAATGTCCTGTACGTTTTCAGACTTCATATTCGCTCCTCTGACTCAAATTCTCCGAATCGAAAACCGTTCCACGTGGAACACTACTTCCGCGCGTACAGCTTTTCAGCCGCTTCGTTGATTTCACGGAGCGTTCGCGGTCCAGCGCCGGCAGTCTTGGCGCCATTGTTATTGGTGTCGCGCGCGGCCGCCGCGTTGTTTGCATTGGCCTTCATCGCCGAAACCGAGAAAAACAAAGACCGTACCGCCGAACACGGCATTTTTAACGCCGCATCTCCGGTCAGTTCGCGACCGCCATTGGCGGCGATGATCATGGCATTCACTTCCGGGCTATTGTTGCCGAGCTGAAGCGCCTTGCGCCGCAACCCGCAAATATCTTTGAACGTCTTGACCTTCGGAGCCGCAGCATCGAACGTCGGGATATGGATACCCGGAGCAATGATCTCCGCGGCAACCTTCGTGGCATCGAAGCTTTCCGAAAGAAGCACACTGTCCTTTGCAGCCGCGAGTTTGTCGCCCGTACCAGCCGGAGCTTCTTCCCTCAAATTGCCTTCGATTTCCTTGGCTTCCGCCTCGTCAGTTTCTTCTTTCTTGGGCTCCATCTTTTTCGATACTTCGGCGATGGCGTCCATCACGGCTTTGTGATCTTCGCCGTGCTTTTTCTCGAACGCCGCAAATTTTTCATCGTGTTCCTTGAATTTTTCTTCGAGCTTCTCATCCGACCATTTACGGTCATGGTGCGCACCCGACGGCTCGCCGGCATTGTGAATATGAATCTCCGGCATACCGCCGCCCGCCGGCAATTCATCCTTCGTGAGCGCGGCCAGCGCCGGCGCAGGAATCGCACCGAGAGCTTCGTTGAAAGCCTTCTCGTCCTTCGCTGCGAATGCACACCGGATTCGATCAACGATGCTCTTTGCCATGTCCTTCGCTCCTTGAACTACTTGATCCGCAATACTGCAAACTGCCCCGCACCTAGCTTGGTCCACGATGGCAACATGGTTGCCACGAATATTTTTCTGGTAGCCGTAACCCGGCGATGTTTCGACGTACTCTGCTTCGTACCCGCAACTTACTTCCCGCTTGCCATGCACCAAAATATCTTCGATGGTCGAAGGATCGGTGATCAACAGTTCCGCCAGCATCAATTGATTCAGCTCACCCGTCCCGCGCCGCGGATCGAAAACTACACCGACCGTCAGCTCTTTCCAATTCTCCGGTGTCACCGCTCCTTCCGGATGATTGTTAACCGCTGACTTTCCGGCGAAGCTCTCTAGAGTTGCCGGCGAGAAAACCTCCGCCTCATGCCGCATGATGTGGACTAGCCCATCCGGGGCCACCGTCTTAATCGGCGTTTCATTCGGCCCGTAGATTTGCTCGCCCGTCCGGCAGATCGGAACGTTCCGGCAGAGAAGATAACCCTCCGGAGTTTTCTCTAGGTTCGGACCGATCTTCTCTGTGGTGAAAAAAAGCATTTTCAGTTTCCGCCTACACCAAGCCTTTGTTCGAAGTGCACGTCGGCTGAACGATCAGGTTCGTCCCGGTGAACGTCCCGCTCGTCACTATCTTGAAATTGGTGAAACCCGCCACGTTGAAAACGTAAAGACCCGTGCCCGAAGAAACTGTAATGGCTGTCGTTACCGGCGTGATCGTGGCCGCATACGGAGCAACCGCCGCAGCGTAATACGTTGTTCCTCCATCGTTGCTGACACTGATCGTGAACGTGGCGGCCGTCAACGTGCCGGTCAGAGAAATTGTGCAGTATGATGCCCCACCAACGCCCTGACTCAAAGTTTGTGCCGTCGCCGTGAACGTCATTTTGCTGTAACGGAAATTTGGAAAGAGAGAAGTGAGCCCGGTGTTGAAGGAACCTTGGCCTTGCGCCACTGCCGTGCGAGGAGCAAAAGAAAGCGCGCCGAAAATCAACGCTATCGAAATTATCATTGCCGCCAAGATTTGAAGTACGCGGTTAATCTTCATCTGTTCATTCCTCCAACGTGCCAAACATCCCCTACAAACGATTCTCCACGCTAGTCTGCAAATTGCAAGAAAAATGTCGCTGTGTAAAGGATCAACAAACCATTCCCGTCAAGTTGTGGAGGAGGCTCCGGGAAAGTCAGCGTCACCGTCGTTCCCGCCAAAGCGGCTGTCACGTTCGCAATATTTCCAGTAGCCACGCTCGTCACTGCCGGCGAGAGAACGGCCGTCGGCGCATTCCCGCTGAAGTCCTCGTTAATCGGGACAATGCTGCAATCTACTTCAATTGTGGTGGAAACTCCGTCCGACGTGAAGGTAATCGAGTACTGCTTGACGGGCGTGAGCATCTCAAGAACAGTCTGCTGGTTTTCCGAAAATTAGTCAATCACTTCTGGCAGGATCGGTTCGGCCCAACACCTGCAATTCCAAATGCATCCTGGATTTGCTCTCTCTCCCGTCGTTTCCGTGACTGGCGGATCATCCCAGGCGAAAATTTTGTTGTTCAATTTGCGATGTGTAGGCCGCACATCGGCATCGCCGCTCGTATGCCAAATGTAGTGCGTGCTGCCCACATATTTTGCGCGCGATTCAAGGAGCAAGGAAGCGGTCCGCGAAACTTCCGTGCGCGCAATCGTTCTCGCTCGCGCGGCCGTTACGTGGCCGGTCGAAAGAATTTCTTTCTGGATCTCCGCGGCCCGACCGCTTTCGACGATGGATTCCAAAGCCAATTTATGTACGCGCTCTGCCGCCTCCACAGGAAGCGACGTGATCAGTTTTACCTGTGCCGCCATCGCTTCCCGCATCGCGGCGCCTGTCGGAGCTGAAGCAATTTCCTTTCGAAGAGCCCGGCCCATCTCACGTCCCAACTCCGCCCAACTACCAGCATCACGCCTGGAAACGTTCAAGTGCATCCCGCGGGTCACGGATTCCGCCCAAGGCTTCAGCATTTCAGCATACCTACGTAGAGCTGCGCCGAGAGCTGGAACGTTTTGGACGACTCCACCGGGAGCGAATCCCTTCACGAGCGTTCCAACCTGGCGCGAGACTTCGCCGAGCTGGCGCTGATAGGAAGCTTCCGCCTTGCGACCGCGTAAAAACCTTTCCCGCGCGGACTTGCGCAGTTCCGCCGGCGTCGGCTTTTTCGGTTTGTCCGGCATCTATTGAATGACTCGATAGTTGAGCGTTGCGGAAGGCGGAGTCAGATTTCCGGCCGTAGAATTGCACACGCGAACATTGAAACTTCCGGAGGCCATATCCGGAGGCATGATGTGTAATCCGGTCAGATAAGCACCGCTTGGCGAACCGCTCCATGTAAGTACAACCGTGCTGCTCACGGTCATGCCGGCGACTGTCGTATTCACGGGGCTCGCACAGGTAAGGGTATTGATCGTCGCCGTTCCCAAGGCAAGCGTTCCTACCGCGAGTGTCTCTCCAAAGTTGGCTGAGGAAATTCCAGGGTCTTTAATGTGGAGCGTTCTCGCGGTCGAGAGAGTATCCCAAGTCACGGCATAATTTCCGCCCGATGTGTCAATTCCAAGCGAAGTTGATCCAGTGGTCACAACAGGATTGGTCAACTGCGGGGAAGTCGCGCTTAGTCCTCCAGTGAAAGACCAACTTCCGGTCAAGGTCGGAGCGCCGCCCCACGTCCCCGTGAAGGAAGAACCACTCGATCCGGCCGCCAGGGCGCTTCCGGTCCCAAGAGTTACATTGCCCGTGAACAGCATGTTTCCTGGAAAATTTAATTTGTAGACCTGAATTGCGTCGTATTCCGTCGTACCTGCCGTTCCTTCCGGAAGATTTTCCAATTGCACGAACATAAACATGGAACCCGCTGGCGCAGTCCCGGTTGCCGAAACCAACGTCCAATTTGTAGAATTGCTTTCGGCAACAATCCCCGACCCTATTCCAGTATCGGTTTTATCCAAAAATTGCACCGATACAGCTCCAGTCACGATACCATCTGTTCGGATCGCAGCCTGAATATAAAAACTATCTCCCGGAGTAACTTGGAAAAAATTAGAATTTGAAAATACTCCGCACCCCGCACCGGAATTGTTGCATTGCATCTTGAGGCTTTGGTTTCCTTCATAGGGCGTGGCTGTTTCGTACGTAAGGGAAATTACATTTGGATTTGGAAACCAATCGGGAACTGGAAGGGTATTCGTGGCTTCGAAGTCCCCGTTATAAACAATTGGGTAATTCCCTGCAACATCGCTGTGCTTAAAATACACGAACCCATTGGCAATCGTATCCATGCTTCCGGCGCCGCCGATTCCACGCGCGCTTTCTGTCCAGACCGTTCCTAAAAGCGTTAGAGTCAGTGAAGTTGAGGAATTGCAAGCCCAGGGAGCCACTACGTTGATAAAGGAAGAAGTGTTAACCGCAGTAGACGTATCCCCAATTCCGCAAATCAGCCGCACCGTCTGTCCAGGAAAACCGCCGGTGAGATTCGTGATCGTCGTAGCCGCCGTATTCGCCGTGATCCAATTCGTCGCTCCGGCAATCGAAGGTGTAGCCGTGCCAGCGCCAAGCGCCGACGTTCCGCCCAAAAGCGAATCAATGATGCTCAAATCCGTGTTCAGGCACGTCCCCCAAGTTGTCGTGTTCCCGATATTCGGAATCTGAAAGCCAATATTCGGAGAAGCCGTGCACGGAAATTGCGCGCGAGCTGTCCCGGAAAAAGCAAGAACGATCAGCGCGAAAATCAGCCACCGAAAAGTTTTCATTGCCGTTGCCTCGTTGGACTCAATATCCCATTCGTCAAAAAACCATGCCACTTCCCGGATTGAATCGAACCCGCGCCAGCCCGACACGTCAGACCCTCTTTGTCGACCGTCAGTTTAGGAGCCATCCCGTGAAGCACCCAACACCGATGCTGCCGATCTGCCTTCATCGTGCAGTTCGACGCCCGACTGTTCGTATCCCAATATCCCCCGCTTGGCGTCACCACCGTCAAATGGTTTCCATCGCAATTGTCCCAACATGGGCAATCGCCGACGGTATGCTTGCTATTCCACATTGCGCCAGGTCCCCAATTCCAAGGATACCGAGCTGCTACTTCCCCCGTGTCGAGCCTTTTGTAAAACGGCTTCTCGAAAATCTCCTTGCACTCCGGACTACAGTGACACTCTTCTTTCACTGTTTCGCCCGTGGGTACTAAGAGAAAGCAAACGAAAGCGGCCATACTATACCTCCACCGCTTCATTGTCCGCGCAGCACGCATGTTCCTCGATCGTATGTCCCTTCAGCCTGCACCAACAAGAGCGCCCTTCGCTATCCTTGAACGTAAGCGGCCTCCCAAATCTGCAACGCTCGCATCCGAAGCCTTCCAGATTTTTCGTCGCCCCGAAACCGATTCGATCATCCTCCAACTTTCCCTTGGGAGAATAACGGCCCTCCGCATCTCCCGCATTTTGTGTTTCCCAAAAACCGCAGCTCTGGAAATGCTTATTATCAATCGGCTTGATCCTGATAAGGCACTCTGTTCCTTCCAGTTTGTTGCAGGGAGAGCTTCCGCCATGCTTCCTTCCCCCACAGAGATACGCGCCTTCTTTGTCGAACGTCGCGGGCAAGCCGCATTTGCTGTCCGCATACTGAGCGATCCGGATGGAATCCATTCGCCGCTTGGCCCACCGGATTTCATCCTCCGCACTCGCGGTAGTGGGAACAACAAAGAGCCCATCCTTGTCCACTGGATCGGTGAGAATTGGCCGTACAGCGTCCTTCGCCGGTTTCGGAGCCTTTTTTTCTCCCGGCTCTCCGACCGTTTCTGTGCCGCCCATTAGAGGATCAATCGGAGGCGTAGGAACGTCACTGGCCTTGTTGATTTCTTCCTCCGTGATATTCGTCCACATCCCCGTGGTCTTACTCGTTTGTTTCAGTTCGCGCAGAATAATCTGATCACTGACGATTCCGACCTGCTGGACCTTCATTATGGATTCGGTGTTGGCCGAAGCAATCTCGGATTTCTCTTTGTCCGTCAATTGCCATAGTGGCTTAAAGGAAATGCTGAATCCCTTTGGAGGTTTGATCCCGATGGATTGTGCGAGCGCGCGGTACGCATTCGTCACCGGCAACCGCAGGTGTCGTTCCTGCTGTTGTTTGATTCCATCGTAATACGTCCGCAGGTCACTTTCTCCCGTTGCATTGAGCCCTGCCGGAGACTGCCCTAAGAGTCTCGTAAGCGGAATCTGAAGAGCCCCGGCAATTTGCTGGATGAACTGCAAAAGAATTTCTGCAAGTCCACTGAAGGCACCGTGAGTCTGCGCCTCGAACTCATCTTTGCCGTCCAGCAACGTAATCCCTTCGTTGCCCTGAGTCTGCCGCATCAAGTCTACCCACTTCAGCACAGCCTGGAACATCGGACCGCCGGCAGCAATCAACTCGCGGAGTCCCTCGATTTTGTACGTTCGAATGTACGCTTTATAGACGAGCTGCGCGGCACCTTGCGTGGCGGAATCGAAAGCAATCATCCGGTCCCAAAGCCGCTCGAAAATGGAAATGCCCCACATATTTTCCATCATCCGTTGCCAATAGGGCAGGCGTATGCCCTCGAGACGGAGGCAGCGCGAATAATGGATTTTCTTGCCGTTGAGTGCCGGACCATCCCTAGTGATCGTGTAGTATTTCGGAAGCCCCATCTGCGGACCCATCTCCGTCACTAAATCCTCTAAGCTTGGCTCCAGGCCCCAACGGTCCACCACCTGCAATCCGCGGAACTGATTTTTCCCCACCGTCTCGATCCGCAGCGGAGTTTTCATGTCCTGGCCATCAATCAGAAACACGGCAATGCAGCCGCCGTACAGCCTCGACCACTTCACCGTATCGTTGATTTGGCTCCAGAGCCCCAGAGATACCGCCGCTTCGTCTAGTTCCTCGATTTCATCCGGCTCCATTTCGCCATTGATCTCGATGCCGGCGCGCGTCATGTCGTCCGCCACCAAGTCTACCGCGACTCCGCCTAGCCAGCTCCCGCGGTGAATCCATTCGAGCAAGGTTCGAATGCGCGTGATCGGATTGAATCCGTACGTGGTGGCCGACGTTACGTTGCCAGTGCCGTAACCGAGTCCAGCCGCGAAATTCTGAATGGAATCAAGGGTTTTTTGCTGCGCCGCTTTGCGCGCTTTTTCATCGGCAACTAAAGCCTTGCGCGCTTTAGTCTTTACGCCTGTTCTTGCCATATTTTATCCTTGGCTTTCCGCGCCGCCGACTTTCATGCTCTAAGCATACCTCTGATTCTTCTGGTTTGAGCAGGAGAGTGCAAATCCGACAGCGCCGCCCCCGCTCCGGTTTCACTCCCACGCGTACCAAATGGAAATGAACTCCGTGCTCTTTTTCGAATCTCGACATCCGCACAGGGACGAACACCCGGCCGGGAATCACGCCAACAAACTATCATAGTTTGCCCCACACTCCATGTCCCCCGCGCCGAAGAATGTAACCGTCTAGTGCATAGCGAATCGCGTCCCAATAATGATTGTTACGGTCAATGATGATCGGCAATACCTGATTCGTCAGGCGGTCCCGCTTGAATCGGTACAGCCGCGCTTCCTGGAGCACGCCCTTACACCGTTCATGGATGTGAATTTTCTTGAACGCTTTAAGATGGGAAATTCCATCCTCGACACATCCAGTCCATTTCTCCGCCGCTGAAATATTGAAACCCTGGCGCCTAAGATAGCTGATCGTCTCCGGCCGCGCGTTGTCCGCTTTGATCGGCCACACCCTCGATGTTGGAATTTTGTCGTAGACCTCCGGCAAATCGTCCATCTCGATCCCAGGCCCACCAGCCTCCATATCTATCCACAGCTCTTCCTCTGGCGCTTTTCCCGTTGTCCAAAGCCGAACCAACGTCGCGGGATCTTGCGCGAATCCGAAGTCTGCCCCATGAAAGAATCGCGGCTCATTCGGATATTCCGGAGGATCGAAGCATTCGACAACATACTTCCCGCGAAAGATCACGTCGTCGCTCAATACACGGCAGGCGCCATTCCAGACGTGTTCGTAAGCGTCGGGATCACTCGCCAGCATCCAGCGGCGTTGTTTGTCTAGGGTTTCGCTAAACCACGGATTGTCCTCCCAACCGACCTTGACCACTAGGGCATCCGGAGGTTTGTGAACTATGAAACGCTGATAGGTGGGATCTTCCTCTTCGATGGGGTTGAAACTGACCCAAATTTCTGAACCTTCCACACGGATAGTCGGTTCTAAAATCTCCCAACTATCCTTACTGACGAGCTGCGCTTCTTCGACCCAGGCAATCGTTATGCCTTCCGTGCTTTTGATCTCCGTAATGTTCGACCGCAACCCTTTGAAAATGAAGTTGCTGCCCGTCACCGTGCTGCGAATGGATTTTTCGGTGATGTCGAACCAAGGTTCCAGCCCCATCATGGCAATCTGATCTTTGATCGTCTGATGGACCGAATCCTTGATGCTGTTCTGCAATTCGCGAAAACACCCGATCCGGTGTTTTTCGGTATGCGCCTTGTTGACTAGAGCCCGTGCGAAGGACCACGTTTTTGCGGCGCCGCGGCCGCCCCAAAAAACCTTAAAGCGATGCGGATCGAAGAGCGGTTCAAAAGCTTGGGCATACTCAACCTTGATCTTTCCCATGCTCTTCGAATAGATTTCTGCAAGCGGCACTCGCCAAGTCTACCACTAAGCCTTTTCGCCCACTGCCATCACCAACTGGCTGTTGACCTTCATTTCTTTTTCTCCCACTTCTTGATGCAGGCAGGATTCGAACAAACGGTCCGAGCCTTATCCATCCAATGACACGGAGCAAACGTCGTACAGCCCTCGGATGGATGCCGCTCGATCCGGCAAGCTTCCCGCTCCGTGCATCCGCAAAAGCGACATACCCCGCGCTTAAACCGGGACGGCTTCCGCTTCGCTTTTTTCTTTTTTATTCCCACGCCCGCCCATCTTTCCAAAGCGCACACGGTCCGCGTGCGAGATTTTCTTCTTGCCGGCGCGCGCGGCTTTCTTCGCAAGCCAATCCACGTACTCTTGCGCCGACATATTGTTGAAACCCGCTGGCTTCTTACTCAATTGTTTAACCTTCTCTCCCGCTCGATCCGATCCCGCTCTATCAAAACTCCTAGGACCATACCATACATCATGCTGCAACCCATCGCGTGAACTGGCGGCAGGTTATTCTTTGCGCACTCGTCGCAAACTTGCGCCAGCATCACCTTCGCTGCCCGGTTGAAATTCATCGCCTCTTGAAAGAATCGGATCAGGTCTTTCCGATCCGGGCAGCCGCCGTCATGGAACTTCTGAATCAGTCCGGTTACGTCCAAGTCCAAATGCGGCATGTTAGAACGGCAGCCTTTCTCCCGCAGACTCGGAAGCTTTTGCTATCTTGTTCAGCTCGCGGTCAAACCGCATGAAAGCGGTCCGCGTGGCGTCGGCGATGATTTCCAACTCTTGCGTTTCTCCGACTACATCATGCGCTTTGATCAGCCGTCCCGCTTGAGTCTCCAACTTGTCCGCCCGGTCCAGTAACGTTTCCAAACCGATGTCTTGGAGAATCTTTCGGAATTTCTCCCAAGCTTCCTTAGAAGCCTCAGTACCTCCCAGGTTGGTGCTTTTCACAAACAGATGGGCCAATTTCGCAATCCGTTCGTTCGCCTGCATCTACTTGCCTCCAAAATTCCGCGACATGCCCTCCAGAGTCAGTCGCACTCCGCCCAACTTCCGGTGTAGTTCGAGGAGATTCGCATACTCCTCCGCCGTGTCCTCCGTCACCTTCACTTCCTGGAGTTGTGTAATAATCAACCGCCGCGCTTCCTGGATACTGCCGCTGGCATTCGCTAAGTGATTCGGCTTAGGCATTGATCCTCCCATCCGGGAACCTTTATAGCCTACTCCTAAGCATCCCGCAAGCTTTATTTCTTCGGTTCCTTCTTACACTTGCAACGGTCGCTACACCAGCCACAACTCCGGCACATCGGAGCACCGCAGGAGCAACGTAACCGCTCAGTATCAATGTCATGCTGTTCAGTCGTCTCTTCTCTTTGCATCACAACCCCTTTCCGGGATTCACGCAGGCGTCCCAATAGAGCTGAGTCAGGCGATCTGTCTCCGGCTTGATCCAAAGACGGTAAGCCGCCTGACTCAGAATTGCCGCGAGTTTGAGAACTCCCAAGATCATTTCTTCCTTCGCATGAACCCCGGCAATTCACCGCGGTCTTTCCGCGCTTGCGCGTTGGTCTTGGCCGCCCGGCTCCGGCGCCGCGCCGTCAAACTGTCTCGTTGCGAGGCAATGGCGTTCGCAACTTTAGGGGGCAAAGCCAACCGAGTAACTCCATTTTCGTCCATGCATTCGACGAAGATCGTATCTCCTTGTCGGGCTGTCTCCACTACAAACGTCTCCGCCGTGCCCGTCAACGTCTGAACGTTTCGGACCGTGCTTGGCTTGGTGAACAGCGCCACGCCTTCGAGCCCTCCGCGAATGCGGTCATACTTCGATATCTGATTCTGATTTTCCATAGTCTACCTCCCAACACTCTCCGTTCTAGGTCGGAGCTACCTCCGCAGAGCGTCTATCGGATGCAGATTCCCGCCCCGCTCAAACTTGAAGAACTGCCAGCCGCTTGCTGACCGAGAGATAGCCGCAGCCGCAGCCGCCGGCGTGTTGAACGTCCCGCCATTGATCTCGATTCTTCCATCCGCCCGGATCTGCCCTTCGTACGTCCGTCCCAGGTACGTTGCCCGGATTCCGATGGCTTGGCTCACGTAGGGAGCTAAGGTAACTGCTTCTCCCTTCCGGGAGCCCTTTGATAGCTTGGCGGTTTCTCCGCCTCGCAGAGCGAACGTAAAACGTTTCTGGCCTGCTTTCTGCTGGCGTTTGTATAGCGTTTTTCTGTACATCCGCCTGTTTTGGCTCTGGCAGGTCCGCCCGATCCGCCCCTAGCAGCAATTCCACGTCCAGCCGCCCTAGAGCCGCGCGCACATTGTTTTCGCATTCCCGCGCAATCTTCGGGAAGTCAACCGGAAAGGTTCCGCCCTCTGCCTTGTAAATTCGTTCGAGGTAAGCCGCCAACTCCGATTCCACCGTCTCCGCCTTGAAATTCAGAACACGGCAGCGCGAGAGAAACCGTTTTTCGAGGCAAGCGGTATCGTTAGCCGTGAAAAAAATAATGGTTTGATCGGGAACGCGGTCCAGAATCGAGAGGAATTTAACTTGGCCGGCCGGGCTCATGCGGTCCGCTTCGTTTGCAATGATAACGTGGAAGGCGCCGCGGCCGCCTTGAGGCACGTATGCGCAGATTCGCATGACAGCCTCAATGCTCTCGACGTTGCAGGATTGGCTTGGGATCTCATGGATCTCGCCGCCGATCAACTTCGACACGGCCTCCGCCATGCTCGTTTTGCCAAAGGCCACTCTCACCCAGGAAGAACCATGCCGATTTGAAAGGTGCCTTAACAAACGCCTGCATCACCTTCCGCGGCTCATGCACCCCAACAAAATCTTCCAGCTTCTTTGGCTGGTACTTCTCCGCGAGTGTCTTTGGGAATTGGAACTCATCCGCTGGCGGAGCTGGTTCAATTGCCGCAAACATCATGCTCACGATTGCACCCCCCGCTCTTCCCGGTCGCGCTCGTACGCTTTGCAGTTCTCGCACTCTTCCGGGTTATGGTCTTTCAGGGATTGCAAGATGCGGTCCATCGCTCGCTGTACCCGCGTCATGCTTTCGAGGATTGTCGGTGCTTCCTGAGTTGCCGTTGCCATGTGCGTTACCTCCAATGTCCCCATCCTAAAGCTTCCCGGTTTCTTTGTCAAGTAAAATCAACCGGGAAGCTTCGGATGGGAGGGAGACGAAAAGGCGAAGGGTCATAACTACGGCTTACTTATGTTCAGATTCGTCCGGCGACAGCATCCCGGATCACGTCTAGGAATTTCTCGAAAGATTCAACGGCCTGCTTCTTTGTCGGGAAGCAAACTGGCGGCCCTTGGATCGAGAGAACTGGCCCCCAGGTCCAGTGTCGAGAGCCGCACTTCGACACTGGATACCCGGAACTGCCGAATCGCATAACGTGATTGAGCAGGAATTTTTCGTCCTCTGTGATGCCGCGCGGCACGTTCAGTAGTCCTCTGGAAACATCAGCGTCATTCCGCCCGTTTCCTCATTCGGAATCAGCCAGAGAACCGACTTCCCGGAAATCTCACCAGGATCGGTTGTATGCAGTTCGCGGAGTCCGCCCTTGCCAATTGTTCCGGGCTCGCCGATCTTGCCCACTCCCAAAGTGACCCACAGCTTGAGGATGCCGCCGTCTACGTTCGTATCCCATACCCGGTGCGCTGTGCTTTCGAATTGATGGATCAGCCCTTGCGCCAGAGCCAACGCTTTCTTATCCGCAATCTGTTCCTGTAATTTCCGCTGTGCGTCGAGTCCATGCTTTCCCAAGAGAGTCAACGCCTCTTCCTTGGAACACTTCTCTGCTGTAAACCACTGCATCATCGGAACCTGCCAGCAATTCGGCGGCTGCGAAGTCCGTGGAGCGTGCTTGACGAGAAATTCCCATACCGCACGGGTCACGGCATCTTTCTTCGAGACTGGAACGATTACTCCATCCTCGGCCGCCTGCTGTGCGCTGTAGCTTGAAACTACGTCGTCTGTCGTGAACACGTTCTTTTCCGTCACTTTGTTTCTCCCTTCGGTGGATTTTTGACGAGCCTGAGTTTCCCCTTATTGTGGCCTTCCAACAGAATGATCTCGTACCAGGTCCGGCCGTACGCTTCCTCCGTCTTTCCGGTGTACTGCGCTTTGTCGCCGCGAAAATAAGTCGTTTCCATTAAAGGCTCAATTCCGCCAACGCTTTGCCGGCCGGGCAATTCGGGCACGGCTCGTATCCATCCGGATCAACATTCGATGGAACTACGCCGGTCCCGCCGCAAGCGCAATCCGAAGGGACCATGCCGTGTTCGAGGAAGCTGTAGGCATAGCCGCCGCGGCCGTCAATCCACAGCCTGCCAATGTCGTATGGTGCTGGCGAAACGTCATGGCCGGATTCGAGCAGAGCAACCAATCCCGCGAGTTTCGTTGTGGGCTTGCTGTGGCCGGTCAGAATCACGTTCGCCACAAAAGAGGCGTTCTTTCCGAAGGTCTGTGCTTTGCGGTATAGCTCCAATTTCCTCATTGGCTTGTTCTCCATGCCAAGAGATTAAAGCTTCTAGGATTGTTTGTCAAGAGAAATATTTAGAAATCAACCGGATAGGGAGGCGAAGAAAAGGCGACGGTTATTTCAGGATTCTCTCAGCAAGAATGCTAAATGCGACCGCAGCTTGAAGCGCCACAACTCCGTTTCCGACTGCGCGAAGCCGATCCGCTCTGCAATCGTCCACCACCAAGGCATTCCCATCAACCACGCAGCGAAAGCCGGATTCAACCGCCGGCGCAAGCCAGGGACGCTCTCGGAGGATTCCGGGCCATCGTCTATCTTGCGGTCCGGGTGCGAAAATATCTGTTCCGCCGCTTCGTCCAACTGGCCGCGCCTCTGACCCAACTTCGCTGTTCCCTTCGAATCGTTGGCCGATGGCATGGGCCACCGTCTCGCATCTCGCGCTAGGCACGCATTCCCCGCTTCGCTCGACGGTTGCTGCCCACTGCCTCGCTCCGTCGTGTCGTGCGCTTGGGGCGTTGTCCACAGTCCCACTACTCCCATCAAGGAATCGGCCGACTCCGGATGATTCCCACAACTCTCGGAATCTTCCGATCTCGCGGACGGCCAGAAGGAAGATTCGTTCCCGTTGGTGCGAGGCTCCCACATCGCACGCGGCGATATGACACCACTCCGCATCGAACCCCATTTCGGCAAGATCTCCGAGTACGCGATTGAGTCCGAGTTGAATAGCGAGTCCTGGGACATTCTCAAGGAAAACGACGGGAACTTCGGTTGCGCAGATGATCTCGCGGATGAAAGGCCAGAGATATCGCTTGTCGGCTGTTCCTTCTTTTTTTCCTGCGACACTGAAAGGCTGGCACGGGAATCCCGCAGTAAGGCAATCCACGGCTCCACGCCACTCCCGTCCATCGAACTCCTCAAGATTCCCGCACCAAAGAGGAGCTGGCTCCAAGCTTTTTTCTTCCATCCGTGCCAGGAGAAGAGCCGCCAGGTAGGACTCCCGCTCGACGTAGCCCACCACCCTAGCGGACCGTACCGCGGTACATACTCCTTCGTCGAGCATTGCTGTTCCGGAGCAAAGACTGAGGATATTGAATTGGGGATCAGCCACATGATTACTCGTTATGACGTTCCGGATGCGCCCGGAACCATTCCACGTATTTCTGAAGTCCGAGCTGCAAAGGAATAATCGGCCGCCACTGTAGATGCTGCATGGCCTTGTCCACGCTCGCCCAGGTGAAAGGCGAGTCTCCGATTCGCCTTTCCTTTGGCTCCTCGAAGTTGACTTCTTTTCCCGTTGCCAACCGCAAATAGTAGATGAGCCTTTCGAGTGTTGCCGGCAATCCGGACCCGATGTTGAACACCATATACGGCGCCGATTGCGTCGAGGGATAGTTCCACTCCATCGCAGCCAAGACCGCTTCCGTCACGTCGCTCACGTGGGTATAGTCCCGCGCTGTTTTGGTGGGATCACCATACAGCGTCAGATAGCGGCCTTCCTCAATTGCTCGAACGAATTTATGAATCGCTAGGTCCGGCCGCATTCGAGAGCCGTACACCGTAAAAAACCGAAAGACAGTGCTTTGGATTTTGTACATCGAGGCGTAAGCGTGGCACATCGCCTCGCCAGCCACCTTCGTTGCTGCGTACGGAGACATCGGAGCCGGCGCCCAACGTTCATGGAACGGCGGCAAAGCCGTCATGCCATAGACCGAGCTACTCGAAGCGAAAATGAATTTCTTGATTCCCTGCAAGCGGCATCGTTCGAGAAGTGTCACTGTCCCGTGTACGTTCACCATCTCGTAGCGATCCGGATTCCGGACAGATTGTTGGACTCCCCCAAGCGCCGCCAGGTGAATCACCATCTCCGGATCGCGTGCTTCGAACACGGACTGTACGGCTCCTCCCGCGCAAATATCGCCCTCAAAAAATTCGAACGTCCCGGCTTTCTTGATCTCTACCAGATTCGCTCGCTTCCAGCCTGGAGAATAGAAGGAATCAAGGCTGTCCAAAATCGTCAACTCATGCCCTTTGCGGAGCAAGCCTTCAGCAACGTGAGAACCGATGAATCCGGCGCCACCGGTCAGTAACACTCTCATTTTCTTTTCTCCATCACGCGCACGTGCCAGTTTGCCAGCACCGCAGCCGTTGAAATCAAATGATGCCGGAATTTGTTCATGTCACCTTGCCGTTGCGCCTGAAGCCCTTTGCCGGCCAGATAGCCGACCAGCCAAAACCACTCTTCTGGTTTCTTGTCCAAATCCACCTTGTCACCATGCCGCAACCGTTGATGCTCTGCTTCCAGGACTGCGCCCTTAACGAAATCGTCCAGCTCCGGAGTGTTCAGCAGATTGCGCAACTCTAACAGTTCATCTCTGACTTCAGCGCAGTCCTCGCGGTTGCAGGGATTCGCGTAATGGATCATGCCACTTGCCTTTCTTTTCTTCCCCTGCGTTTCTCCGCCGGCGTTCCCGGCCGATGAAACTTTTGCTCCCTCCACTCTTTGGTTTTCTCCTCGCAAAAATCCGCAATGTCGCGGAGGCAATCCTTTTCAAACAACGTCTGCGGATCGGGAAAGAAGGCGAACGCCCTCCACTTGGGCCAGAAGCGCACCTGGCCTAAATGCACTCGCCGCTCCGTAGCCTGCACGTTGTAAACCTCAGTCTTTCGAAGCGACTGCTCGATCCTGTGAAACTCGATCCACTTCATGTGTCCAATTTTGTCAATCCTCAAGATGCAGCTCGACTCGCCGATACGGCCCCAATCCTGTAGGGTCATGCCTTACGTTTCCCTGCTTCCGGTCCGGATAAATGCACAGCCACCGCGCGGATTCGAGCAACTCTCTGCATTCCGGAGAACATAACCGCAAAATCCCAACGCCTTCCTCCAATCCCCAAATTGATCCGTACCAGCTCCAGTCCGGTCCCCATTCATCAACTTTCCCGCACATCACACAATAGTGCTTTTGCGGTCCCTGAAGAATCTCCTCGAACGTCGGAAGAGTGACCTCGATCTTTGGCTTTGGCAAGAGCACTTCAGTATTTCAGGTTTAGATCACGGAGCCAGAAGAGTTGGCGAGTAGAAATTGCCGTCGCTGTCCCGAATCGGCGGAAGGCTACATCAAGCTTGGTGACGAAGCTGCTTTCTTCGTCGTTCATCTCACCGATCTTGCCGATCAATCCTTTGACCAGCCTTGCGGCCTCTGTAGCCTTCTCTTCCTGGGTTAAGGTGCATTCGCCTTGGAGTTTCATGCTGGTTTCGGAGGCGCCGGTCGTGGCGCGAGTAAATCGGGATTCTTCCGAATCTGATCCATGAACTCTTTCTTGAAACAGATGGTATAGCCGATTTCTCTCACGCCTGAGCCGTCAATCCAAATCTGACCGATGCTAGCAGTCCCAGTCCCACCACTCCAATAATAACGAGAATCAAAACCTTCCTGATAATCTACGAAATGCCCTTCATATCCCTCCGGGCAGGTCCGCGTTACTTCGTCGTACGTCTCGACTTGCTGTCTCTGTTTGTGCTCGACCTTCGGAGCAACCATCGGTCCCGGATTGTACGACCCTGAAACTCGAATCGGCACCTGGCCGGATTGCATTTGGAATAAAGCCCAAACCCACAAGATCAGCGCAACCCCAAAATTCCTAATTGCCTTTCAACCTCCTACAATATTAGGGCCTACTCAGGTGCATCCTCCCCTTTCGGCCCGTTCGCCGCACATTGCCCACTATCCTACTACTTTCAAAGCATCCTGCAAGCTTTTATTTTGGGAATTATATACATTAGTCCCTTTTCTTTTTTCGTTTCTTTCGGGCGCGCTTTTTCGCGGCCTTTGACTTCGGCTTAGGACGGTATGCAAGCACAACATCAGTCACGCGGTCCAGAGTACGGCGCTCTCGTTCATCGAGAATGTTGGCGAGGACTTTCTGCATCGGACCTAAGGTGCTCATGCTGTGAGCCTTTCGTAAGTGAGCCGCTTGCGCACAACCGCACCCACGAACGAATCCAGCCGCTCTGTGGAGCCGCGTCCCTTTTTCAGTTTGTCCGCTTCATGCTTGTTAATTTCCAATCCGCCCACGAACGTTTCGTCGATCTCAATGGAGCCGCGCAACTTGCCCAAATCTTTGCCACATGCCTCGCGGAGTCGATGAAGAACGAACCAGGCGGATTTTTGCGTGATGCCGATTTCCTTCGCCAGTTGCATCGAAGAGATGCCCTTGCGAGCCGTAACGAGGAGGTACATCGCATAGAGCCATTTATGCAAAGGAACGTGCGACCGCTCGAAGATAGTTCCCGTTCTCACGGTAAAGTCCAGCTTGCAGGGATTGCAGCGGTAGTAGCCGTCCTTGCGAACGGTGATGCGCTCCATACTCTTGCACTCCGGGCAGGTGACGCCGTTCGGCCAGAGCCGCGATTCGAGGTAGGTTCTCGCGCTGGCTTCGTCGGGGAACATCTCGAAGAGTTTGAAGGTGCTGATTGTCGAGCGAGACATTTAGTTCTCCCCGCAATCGGCAGAATCCATACGCTTCCCATAGAGCGGGTCGCAGCCGGGTTCCGGCTTCGGATTGTCAATATGCGAAGGGATGGCTTCCGAATCGTGTTCGTCTCGCCGCGCAAGAATATCTGGCGGGTTGTCGCTCAAGCGTCCGAAGCGTGTCATTATTCGTCGGGAAGCGACTTCGTGAAACAGCGTGTGCATTTTCTCCACAAGTTCAGACATTTGCATGAATGTGGCGTACTCAACGGCTTTCTGTACCGGCTCCAATCCGTTTTGCTTGCCCACATGCCAATTAGCGATAATACTCATCGCTTTTTCCCGCAGGTCGTCAGGAAATTCACGGTCTCCCGCTACCAAAGTCACATCGCGGATGACCTCCTGTTCGATTATTACAACAGCAGCAATGAAGTCCGCTCCGCACTTTCCTGCCTCGTCCGAAGCCCTAGATACCCGATAGGTTTTATCATCAAAATAGCTGCTCATAGGAGCCTCCATGCCTAAAGTGTACTTAACTCCCTCGCTCTTGTCAAGCATTATTTTAGGGAGTCAGGTATATAATTCCCTTTATTTTGGATATTGGTCCCAGGTCCGACCGTCTAGCAATCGGCCAGCTCGTTTCTTGCCTTGTTTCAACATCCATTGATCGCCAAAATTATAGACCTTCGGTCCTTGCCAGCCGTTAGGTAAATTTTTGTCAACGGGAAACCATTCTCCCCACTGTTTGAAAAGGAAAGGAACTCCGGCTTCAACGCATTGATCTCGGACGGCTCGCGCCCAAGCCGGATGCATCGGCCTCGCGTTTGGTCCGCTCTCGCCGCCGCACACGATCCAATCTAACGACGAAAGCCACGCCGCGATGTCAAAGTCCACCGACCCAAGCGCCGGCTCGTAGCTGACCCACCGAATCGCCGCCGGCGTCTGCAACAGAAACGGGATTCGATAGTCTGCCGTAGCTTGATCTTCCACGCTTACTCCCCACCAGATGTTAGGAGCCGGATTTTCCGGCATGACAAAATTCACCGCCCCTACCTTAAACTGCTCTCTTAAAAGAAAGTCCTTCATCCTCTCTGGCCGTTTCGTCAATACCTGAAATTGATGTCGTTTTGCTGCATACATCACAGCAAGAATCGCAAGTATATTTTGATCGGTCACATCTGGGTGGAAGAGGTCACTCATCGAATTGACGAAAATCCGCCGTGGTCGCTTCCAGCGGAATGGATCTTCCAAATGCTCCGGAACAAACCGTATCTTGCCCGTCCAGCGTGCCTCACTTCGAACTCCACCATTCAATCGCGGTATCCCCGTCACGACCTGTGCCAATCCCGCATAAGGCTGACCCGGACTGCAGAATCTTCCAGCCACGGCTTCCGCATAGCAGTTCCGGCATCCTTCGCTGACTCGCGTACAGCCGCGGATCGGATTCCAGGTTGCATCTGTCCATTCGATTCCAGTTTTATCGCCCACGCCGATCCGCCTTTCCCTTCCGACGGTCTTTCTTCGGGCAAACCTCATTTTTATACAGCGGAAGATTTGCCGTCCATGCTCCGCAATCTCTACATGCAAAAGTATGAGTCCGTAGACGCGAGCCTTTCGGAAGGAACAAAACGCGATTGCCGATCACCTGCGCCCGATCCCATCGGCACTTTAGTTCTGGAGGGACCCTCATGGATTCCAGTTCTGACGAAAAATCTGACACTGAAAATGAATGTCTCCTGCTAGATCGCGGATAAACTTCCACGCATGCCACAATGGCAAGACGATCAGCACCGCAAACAGCAACTCGAAAATGACTCGCTTCCGGCTCATTTTGGTTCTCTATCTTCAGCCAGCAATACAGCCGTTAACACCGTGCTCACCAGCCAAACTACGAGAATGCCATCACTGTTCGGCTTATCCACCCATCCCTTATTGGCAATCATTGAGCCAGTGTAGAGTAGCCACCAGCCAACATTCACATAAGCGAAGCAGCGGCGGATGTTCATTCTACGGCCTCGCAAGCTGCCGCCCAATTGTCCGCTATCGCCTGAAGCTGGTTTCGCCCTTCCTCGCGCGCCTCTTCTCGTTTCTTCCATTCTTTTTTTACGATCAGCTTTTCGATTGCCGTCCGAATCAAATCCGCAAGCACTCGCGGTTCCAGCGCATCCAGCTCCCAGGACTCATCACCGAACTCCTGAACGTACGCTTCGAAACGTGAATCCGTGCTCTTAGCCGGGTTTGGCGGAGGTTCGTACTCTCGGACCTGATCCATGTTCAGCGCCAGTCGTTCGAGCCGCGTTCCGCCCATGAACATCGCCAATCGCTCGGTGATGTCCCGCGTCATATCTTTTCCGGAAGGGTCGTGATCTCCCAAGTGAAAGATCACCGGAGTCTGCCCTCCACGCCTCGCATACATCGCCAACCGCCTTGCTCCTACCCACATTTCGGATTGCGAAGTATAGCCTCTGCAAGAGAAAAAAGGCACGTCAAATTCATCGCAGGTCGGCTCGATCACTCCAACGAGCGCATCCTTCTCGATCCAAACTTCCGGCCGGTATTTTTGTCCTAACCACATATCCACGTGGAATTGATGGGCGCCCTCCGAAACAACCTGAGCCGGACTCTGCCAGTTGCGAAGCTTCTGAAGATTCCGCGTGCGATCCTCAATCGCAAGCCAGTCAATCATGCCGGCCAATCGAGCATCATTCACGATGGAACCTAGGCGCTTGTACTCCGTCTGTTTGTTCGGAATGATGTCGCGGGATACAAGCTGGTAGTAGAGCTGCCTCAACGTGAGCTGGAATCCCTGAGCCGTATAGTCCGTGATGATCTGGTTGCACTTCGCAATCAGAGCCAAGCTGGATTTTGAGAAGTTGAACTCCTGATATTTGACTTTAGGCATGGCAGAGCAACTCCATAAGGACCGGAAGAGCTACGGTGAAGAAAACAAAAACCGCGAAAGTAAAAACGAGAATGCGAAAGAGCCATCTCATAGCAAAAGAGCCACCACAAGCCCCGCCAATCCCAAAACGAGCACCAAAGGAATCATCGGGCATTCTCCCAAGCCAAAGCCGATCTTGTCGCCGCCGCAAGAGCACTTCATAGTTGCGCTTTCTCCAAATCCGCATCGAAGAGTCCTGGCTGTCGAGGTTTCAATGCCTCATGTTCCTCTTTGAAAAAGTCCTTTTTCTTTTTCCCCATCGCCTTTCCGCGCGCCGTGTGGCAGTCCAAGGCATATTCCGGAATTTCCACTTTATCGCCCCGGCAAGCTTCCAGTTCCTTTTCGATCTGGGTTGCGTCCATCGTCGAAGTTCGGTCATAAATCAGATTCGTCAAATGGTCCGAATCCCTCGACTTGGGCCAGGCGCAGAGCAGGAGAACTGCCTTGGCGATGAAAATGCGTCCCTTCGTCGGCACTTTCTGTCCATCGTTGATCAGCCAATAGGCCGTTCGCAAAGCTTCGACTTCTTGCGTGATCACTCCCGCGCAATCTTCCGCGGAAATCGTGAGGAGTCGCTTCCAGACGTATTTCGACATTCCGGATTCGAAAAATTCAATGGCAAAGTAGCCGGCGATTCGCGGATCATTTCTCCGGATGGCCTTTTGCATCGCAGAGCTGGCCTCGTCAAAGCGGTAGCCCCGTTTCGTTTTGATCATATACATAGCATCTTCAGTATAAAGCTTCCGGGTAGGTTGTCAAGCTTTTTCTTTAGAAAGTTAAAGCTTGCCGGCGGGGAACCTTTGCGTTGAGGCGAATCGTGGATTTAGCTTTTCTGAATGACGCCCATCGGCCCCAACGGTCGAGTACCTTCCGGACCTGAGCCTCATGCTCCGCAGCCGTCCGGATTCCTGCTGATCCGCCGGCGTTCGTGAACCGTTTGCAAATGAAGGCATATCGTTGGTCTATAAAAATGTGTCGTTTCTTCAGCAGGCACCGCAAACAGAAGTCAATATCAGCCTGGGCGGTCAAAGTCGTGTCGTACTTGATCTCGCGGCCGATGAATCCAATCGCTGTGCCCACCCATCCCGTCGGAGAAAAGGGATCATGGGGATCGTACTTCCGCACGTCCCAAGATTGGCTGAAGCCGAACACTGGCGCGCCCCAGGCCTGAGCAACATGCGCCGCATTTTCGATGATCTTGAGAATTGAATCGGCTGACGTGATCTTGTGGCCGTATTCCCCGACGTTCACCCAAAGTCCCGACACATCGTCGTCCACCTGGAATACAATGCCCGGAACGTGATCGTTGATCCACTGGCGTTTTGCTGCCAGCCCTTTAGCGAATCCGGGTGAACGATCTTCTGAGTTGTCTTGTAGGAATCTGCTTCCGTCCTCGAGACGCACCAAATTCCGGTTGGAAAGAGTGCCGACGTAGCTTGAATGCTTCCGGGGCGCTTGCGGGAAGGAATGATGATCGTGACGTGCTCAGACATAGAGATTCAACGACCCCTGTTGAAAAACGCGCTTCGCAGCCAATTCGCACCACCGCTCTTCGATATCTATTCCAATTGCTTTACGTCCACTCTCTTTTGCGGCAACCAACGTCGTCCCGCTGCCACAAAAAGGATCAAGCACAGTCTGACCAGCATTGCTACTTCGCAAAATGAAAGGAATTTCTGCATCGGTGGGCTTGGGGCAAGGATGCTCCGATCTTTGGGGCACTCCCCTTATCAGACCAAGTGCTCCCCTCGTCACAAACCAATCTCTGTCCAACGCTGCATCATTTGCTTTGTTCACTACCGTCGGCTCTCCCTTCGACCAATAAAGTACCGGCTCCCAACTTCCGTAGTTCCAAGGAGAAGGCCAGATTTGAGAAAAGTTTTTGCACCACGCCAAGACGTGGCAACCCTCCAAAATTGGCAATGCTATGGCTAAATTTTGCGACGGTTGATGCAGATATACCTGGCCACCGTCGGGCAAGAACATAATGCAAATTCCAATTCGTCGCGCGAGCCAGGAGGCATAGTCGCACCGCTCATCGTCTACTCTATCGCCATAAAGGAATCCAAGATTGTACGGCGGATCGGCAACAATTAAATCATAGCTCCCAATTTCCGGAACAATTTCTTCACAGTCGCCATGATAGATTACGACGCCCCCTTGCTCGAAATAAGGTTTCATTTTGTCGCGGCTATCAGCGCATTCGCCAGAGTGCGAGCCTGCTCTTTGGTGAGCACAATCGTATTGCGCTGGTCCGCGCTTCGTAGTTCGATTGTTCCATCTGTTCGTTTCCGCACTTCCAATATCACGGAGCACCTCGCAAAATTCGTACGTTCCGATGAATCCCATAGGCGCTGGCGCCAATCGTCGCCACCTGCGGAAGCCACCAGACCTTCCGCATCCATCCATGCTTGCTCCGGCGCATTTTCTCCGCAAGCCACATCTCGCCTACCACTACGGCCGCTCCACACGGCGCCATCCGCTTCCAGGTCGCCGGCGATCCTACACACGGCCGCGTGAGCGGATCGGATTCGTACTGCCCAGCCCCAACCGTCTTGTGTGTGAGAATACCGTCCGCAAGAAAAGCTGAAGCCTGAAGAGAAGTCAGAATCAACACGGGCTTATCACGTACGGCTTGGCAAAGCGTGAGGATCAGAAGCAGGCAATGCCCCATCGGCTATTCCTTAAATAGAATTTCTACTTTAATCGAATCGTGGCGCGTTTCAAGAAAGCCGCGCCGTCAATGCAGCGTCCAAGCCCAATTTTCGCAGCTGCCTTCTTTTTCTTTTTTCCCTCGAACGTAAATTTCACCCGCTGAATCCCAAACTGTTCGCAGCCTACCAGGAAGTCCCGACTATCCCGGAACACGAGCACGATATAATCATAGTGCTCGAATGGCTCGATGGCCATTTCTGGAATCTCGTCTGTGGGATCAACGTCGCTGGCATCCTCCGTGATCTTGTCCAACTCTTCCTCGGTGAAGAGTCCGGAAAGGTCCGCGTTCAGGCGAAGATCCGCCATGATATCCGCATCCCACCTGAGCCCAACCGCCGATGTCTGATTGTCGGCTACAGCCAGCTCTGCGGCCTTAGTGCCTTTCTTCAGGTCCAAATCCTTGCGCTTGACTACGATCAGCTCTTTGCCGTCCGTTTCGACTACGCGCGTCGGCATGTCCAATTTCTGAGCCGCTTCTAGAGTCTTGTTGCCGGCAATGATGCGCCCATGCCGATCCGCCAACACTGACCGACCGGCGCCATAACTCTCCAGCGAACTGAGCACCATTGCTCGACCGCGGCGAGTCCCTTTGTTTGCGTTCCGATCATCGAAGATCAGCTCGCCCCTCTTGATCAGTTCATCTTTGCCGAGTTTTTCCCGCTTTTTCATCTTAATGGCCGAGGAACCCTCACTCCCTTTGGTCGCTTAAAGAAACTCGGACAAGGCGGATTCTGGCCCGGTGGCAAATTCATCAAATCTCGCTGCATTTTAATTGGCAGCGCGTAGAACTCTCGCTCCGAATATCCCTTAAATGGCCAGTCCATTTTTTTTCAGAACACGTCAATCGTGCCGTGATACCTAGCTTCAGTCACTCGGATTCATTGCGCTTTTGTATTTTCGACGCAAAAATTTTCTCGCCTTGTGCACGGAAGCTTCCAGGGTCCGCGCCAAAATCCATAGATGTTCGAAGCTCCTCTCGCCGTTCCGTGTGTAGTTCACTGCCCAAAGATGCTCCATTTTCATGCGTTACCTCCCGACTTACCAACGTCCGGCCGCCTCGTGGCCAATTGCCGATCACAATACGCGCCTTCATTTGTCTAGATTGTCGAGCAACTCAACTGCATTGACTAACAAAGCGCGTAGAACTTGAATGCTCATTTCCTCGTTTTCGACCGTACAAAGCACGGTATTGCCACTGTTCCGGTCGTGCCCAATCCCTACCAAAATTACGGGACTCGCGTTCTGTTCTTTCAACCGCTGTCCCCACTTCGCTAGGCGTTCATCTATCACTTCGGCTAAAATCTGCATGACGGCTCCTCAATCCGGAAGCTTTACCTTGTCCGGGTGATTGCGCTGCCATTGCTTCATGGCATGCAATTGGAGGCGCGCCCAAGTGATTTTCTCGGTCGGCACCCCCGCCGCTATCCCACGCATGATCCAGTTCTCGACAACTCTTGGAGCCAGGGCATCCGTCGGCCGCAAAACAAAGAGCGGTTCATCGTCAGCCGCTTTGTTGTAACAGCTAATTCCCTCCGCTTTTGTGCTCATGCTTCCTTCCCGCTTTCTGCCGGAACCATTTCGATTGCCGGCGGAGGAGGCGTGCTGATTCGCCTCCGCTCTTCTTCCTTCGTCACAAACACAACCTGTATGTTCGGCGGAGGAGGAAGTTTAGAATTATCCACTTCTACCTTATCCGTCATTCCGAGCCGATTCTTGCTCAACCAAATCAGCATTGTGGCCGCTCCCTTGCTTTCACTCATGGCCATCGCCCACATCCGCCGCCGTAAACTCACGTTCCCGTTCAACCTGCCCTGCTCGATCACATCCTTCCACGGCCTGCCTTCACTCGTTTTCCCGTTCGCCAGCGTCTTTGCGCAAATCCCCAATAGTGCTGCAATCTCCTCGTAAGTGGACCCTAGCGCCGCGGCTGTCATAATCTGCCGTTCGTTCAGTTCCGTCCTGGGCCGTCCGACTTTCTTCCCTTTTTTCTTCGCCATTGCTTTTTCCCGATTCGATAGAACAAACAAGATGCTGGCTCCTCATTCTCGCATAATCCGAGCACCTCACGTCGGAAGCACCGGAGGTTCAACCGACTTGGAGATTCGAACTGCATCTGCCTCAGTAATCTCTCTTTCAAGATTGAGAGCCAGATTCGCCGCACGTTGCTGAAACTGCTTGAGTTGTTCCAAGTACTCTTCAGCTCCATCGTGACCGTCAAGCACTCGCCTCACTGCATTGCCGATCTCTATGGTGGAGTTGCGGGTCCACCTCATTTGCACACCGCTCGCCTTCTCAAAATCTTGGATGATTTTTTCCAGTCTGTCTCTTTCATCCGCCGTGCTTTTCAATCGGTGTTGGAGGCTGGAATGCTCCGCCTTGACTCCTGCGGCTACCTGCTCTTTTAGAGTCGTTTCCCCTTCCAGTTTGTATTTCCGCATGATCTTGATTGCCAAGGATGCGAGCATTGCCCGGTCTAAAGGTCTGCCCGTGATCTTTAACGCCCACTTCATCACGCGCACCTGTTTTCCGGTGAAATTCAGCCATCCCCACTTCGCCGGGATCTCTTCCAGTTTGGCAATGGTCTTTTCCGCCGTCACCAGCCAGAAGTAGTCGCAGTACTTACCGATGGTTTCGGCCTTGTCCGGCCGCTTTAGCTCTCCAAGCCAGTCCGAACGTGAGTGCTTTACTTCAAATGCCGAGAGAGCCTGCCCGCGACTGGCATAGAGACTGATCGCGATGGCGTCCGCCGATCGGCTGGAATAGAAGCCCGTATCGTCGCGGACCTCGCGCAAAAAGATGTGATAGGGAAGCGAGAACTTCGCCTCCAGCGCATCCCAAATCGTAACTGGAGTCTCTTCAGCCATGTAGTTTGGTGGGATCAAAGTTCGGAGGAATAGTTGAGCCTGGAGGAGCCTCGATCAGAGGTTTTTTCTCGCCCATGAACACCCAACCTGTGACCTTGTGACAATCATCGTGGCCGCAATACATGATCTGGAAAATGAGTCCGGATTTGGGAGGAACCTCAATTTGGAGCCAGAGTGTTTTGGATGCTGGTTTCTCACACCAGGGGCATTTCGGGACTGGAATCGGCCTTCCCATCAAAGGTGCGCCCTGACCCAAGCTCAAGCTTGTACCCTCGCCGTGATTTTCAACAAATCTGCCACCATCGAGAAACTGAGAATCACTGCCACCTGCGGAGCATCCCAGGCTATCTCAGCCGTTTCGAAGCTCCGCGACTTGGCACTATCCGCCGTGGACTCGAAGCATTGCCGGCAAAGATCATGCCCCTTCACATAGCGCCATTGCTTCCGTGCATGCCGTTTCTTCGAAATGCAGCGTGCCGGACGTACGCCGCACCGCTTGCAAACGTGCTCCATCGGCTTATTTCGGAGCTGGAGGCAGAGGAGCTGGACTCGATGGAGGCAGGATAAATACTTTCTTCACCGGATCGAATGTGTATCCTGCGGGGATCTGTACAGCCAGCGCATTTCCTTGGCGGTTTAGCTCCGCTTCGAGTTTGTCAATCCCGTTTTGCTGCTTCAGATTGACGATCACCCGGTTGAGCGCCATGTAGCTGTCGTAATCCATGAGCCACTGAGCCGATGGAGTCTTAGTCGCCGTCTGTGCCGGATCGGACGTGGCCGCGCCCTTCTGAGCTGGAGCCGGAGAAGTTGCCTGCTTCGCCACAACTCCTATCGTTCCCAACGTCAAGATTCCCACCCAAACTCCGATCCTGAATCCGTTGCTGAATTTCATGTACCCTCCCTTTCAATTTGACTTCCCAAAACTCTTCCACGATCCGCCTGCGACAGCTTCGGCACATCGCCCCTTGAATCCGGCCGCCATGCTCTTTCTCTTCCCCGCGTGATTCTTCGACTACTTCCGCTTTGCATTGCACGCACCGATAGCGATAGAACCCCATCCACGTTAACGTGGCTCGATCAAAGAATAGATCTTGCCACTTTTTTGCACGACTCCTGCATTCACCATCTTTTCGACCGCCTTATAAACCGTATTTATTCCTGAGCGCGTGGCATGGGCAAGCTGCGTAGCATTGAGCGATTTTTGTAAAAGTAAAACACTAATTATGTCAGTCGCTTTCCCCGGCCAACGCTTCTTCATTTCGTCCCAATAGCTGGAAGGTGCCGATCCGCCGGCCGCCGCCGCAGGCGTCACTTCATTTACACCAACCGCTTCGATCTCGCCGAAAATCGCGCGTAACCCTTGATGGACAGGATTCAAGATCTCCCGCAGATTGGCAATGGCACGCACCATCGAGGCCGTCTTTTTCTTTTCATCCGCCAATGCCTGGATCGCATCGTCGCGCTCGCCCTCGAGCCTCTTGACCTTCCGCATGAGAAGGTCCACATCTACGCCAGTACTGCCGGTCGGAGCTGGAAGCTGTTTATCCACTGGACTTCTCCGTGATCGCTGCTGAAAATCCTTCGAATGCGCGTTCCAGAATCCGCGGAGCCCCGCAGTTTTCCAAACCGCGAAGATAGCTCATCGCCATTTGGATTGCGCGCATATTGAGCCGTACTTCATCGAACGTGTCAATGGCAATTACTTGCTGGTAGTTTGCTCCCGTTTTGCGAGCGATGAAGTCCAATGCTCGATTCTTCGCTTCATCGTACCGGCTGTAGATGTTGATGTCCCCGGTTTGTTGATTGTCCGGATGATATTTCCCTGCCAATGTCTTGAAAGCCGCTTTGATCTCCGCTTCACTCGGAGACGGCGAATTGATGTGCAGTGTCTCCTGCCAAGAGTAATCATCTTCCCGCTTACGCGAGAACCAAACAGCAACTCCCGTATCTCCTGGGGGTGGCACATTCTGGAAGTTTTTGCCCATTGGAGGCATGTTGCAGGAAATAACGAAGGACATCGCGCTAAATTTCTCAAGCTCTTTTCGGAGTTTCTCCGCGCTCGCCAAGAGCGTATCTTTCCACGCTCCGCGCTTCTGGCGATCCCTCAATAAAGTCCGTGGCCATCCATCCGGCCAGTCCAAAGGATATGGCTTCCGCTCGATCATTTCCGCCTCACAAAGAATTTTGTTTTGACTTTCTCGTATCCTAGGAACGACACTATTTTCCCCGTTACCGCTCTCCCACTGAGCACCTCCGATAGAAAACTTGCCGGAATACCAATCGCTACCGCTAGAGCGGTCTGGGTCTTAAAAGCCGCCACTTTTCGCCTGAGCATTTTCCGAAGTTGATCTTCTGTCACCACTTCACTGATTGTAGCGAATGCAGCGAAATACGTCAATGAAAATGGTGTTCCATCGCCGTAGAATACACCCCGTAAAACTTCAGCACCATCCTCACTTCCACCATCTCCCATCCCCACTTCTTCAGGTCCGTCAAGAATCCGAGCATATCCCCATTGAACAGCTTGACCTCCGCTGCCGTTTTTTTCCCGCAGCATCCGGAGCACGTCATTTTGATGTTCAGGTCTACGTTCGGATTGCCTAGCTCATGTTCCGAAATGTATCTCACTGGCAGAATATGATCTCGCGTGAGCCTACACCCGAAGTCAGCAATACATTGCACTTCGGTCATTCCGCAAACCTCGCACTTCGAGCCAACCTCTTCCACCTGGCGCTTGCGATTATTCTTTCCCCAAAACTCGCCGCGAGGCTTCACGTATTCGCCGGCGCGCTTGCGTCGGTCCGCGCGCTTCGCCTGTTTTGCTTCCTTGATCTCTCGGAGGCATTCGCGGCACTTCGTCGAACTTTCCCGCGAGATCCGGAATACGCGGCCGCATCGCTCGCCATTATCTTTTCGTCTCCTGCATTCCCGCCAATTCGAAAGCATTGCTCACCCCAACAGCGCGACGTGTCTCCTCACGATCCGCTTGATCATCCGCGGAAGCTGCCACGCCCCCTGCGCCCGACACCGCTTTTTGAATCGGTGAATAAGTTTGACGTGCAAAATTACCAAATGCTCTTCACCGTCGGTCCACAGATCATGCCACGCAAAATCAAACTTCCTGTCTCGCAACGGCACCTTCAGCGCATCCCCGTGAATCAGCTCCACTCGTGGGTTGCTCTTGAACTCATGCCCGACGATCCGGAGGATCGAAGCGTCTATCTCTACAACGGTAATCCTCTCGACGGCCGCAGAAGCCAGCAACCCCCGGACAACACACCCAAGGCCAAGTCCCGTCACAAGCACGCTTCCCTTCGCGTTCAACCAAATTGGCAGATGTCTTTGCAACTCCTGAAGCGTATCTTCCATGACGACTTCCGGTCGCGCTAGATGCAGGGTATTCCAGGATTGCCGTTCCAGAAGCGTATAGCTGTCGAACCCAATACGCAGTTGTGCCTTGAGCCGCTCCGAGAAAGGCAACTTCAGCAGTTGCTTGATTTCCGTCCTCCGAATCTCCCACGGCCCGAACGTTTGCGGCTTTAGAGTCACAGGGACTCGCGCAGCTTCGATAAATTCAGAAGGCGTGAGCATGATTCTTGAACGCCTCCGGCACCAATTGGGCGCCCCAACCAGGCGGATAATTTTCTATGCAAGTGAACTTCGTTCCGTAAACGAAGTGCTCTCCCGTCGGGCAACCGATCCCGGCTTGATGCGCGGCCACGTAGACGTTATACACTCCCCACGCTCCCGCCGGCAGGAGCCACTCCTTGTAACCCTTTTTACGGCCATACAGCGACATTAAATCCATCGTCAGCGACATCCCGCCCCGTACTCCCTCTCGCGCGGAGTACGCTCCGTAACCTCCCTCGCAGGGTGCTGGCCCGAATTTCTCACGGCATTCGTGACTCCAGTGCGTTGCCGCTACGGAAGAGCCCATTACGAATACTGTAGCCGCAATCGGCCTCCAATGCTGCGGAATCCAAAGCACGGCCGTGGCAAACTTTCCGTGTTTTGCGTCCGGTTCCTGAGCCAGCATTGTTCCCGAATAAAGCAGAATCAAAGCTGCCACTGCGAAGGTTCGTTTCACGATTTTCCTCCGTTCTCTTTCGGATAGCTCTGTTTTTTCAGAGCTTTCTGAATATCCTCAAGGCTTTTCTTCCACCTTTCCAAAATTCTTCGCCGTTCGGCCTCGCACATTTCGGACTGCTGATTGT
>Ga0307476_10000141_pt1 | contig 72096 bp, 121 predicted proteins | sample atmos_gasesECM2C_2_FD_203314 | JGI IMG/M metagenome (GOLD analysis project Ga0307476, IMG submission 203314) | Hardwood forest soil microbial communities from Morgan-Monroe State Forest, Indiana, United States - atmos_gasesECM2C_05 | ecosystem: Environmental > Terrestrial > Soil > Temperate... | reverse complement strand
TGAAAGTCAGCCGCCGAATCGATAATCAGCACAGGCTTGCCGCCAACACGCAAGTACTGCGGATCGGCAAAGTAGCTTGCCCAGAGGTCGCAAGTGGTGCTCCAGACGCCTGGGTCTGTAATGATGTAGTTCGGACTACAGACATAGTTGAGGCAGAACTTGAGGCGCGACTTGTTCGGAGCGGTCAGGAAGAAATTCAGCCCGTTGTTGCTGTTCGCAATGGTGCCGGGGAAGTGTTCGACGCGCGGAGTGGCGTACCAGTCGTACGCGAGGAAGTCGAGTCCGGCGTCTGCGGCTTGGCCTATCTGCGCGGCCATAATCGCCAGCAGGTCATCGAACCAGCCGACGAGGGGCTCTCGCAATGGAAACTTGAGCCGCCAGTCTGTGGCACCGTTGAAGTAGTGGGGCGCTCCGAACGCCCGCCACCACCCGCTGAAGTACCAGGCTCCTACCAATGGCCTCACTGAAACAACTCCATGATGTCGTTTAGGCACTTGGTCTGTGTGCCCTGTGCCTTTTCCGGAAGCACTTGCGGCAGGTTCCTGCCCGGCCCTTGGTCCCAGCTCTCCACTACGACATGCTCCGGCATTCCGATGAGATCGCGAATCTGTTTCGCGTTGGCGATAGTTTTGTCGCACCAGTCCTGGCTGTCTGTAGCTGGTCCACCCGGCCACATGATGACGCCGCAAGGGATGCTGCGAGCGATGCAATTTGACCGGAGCAAAGGCAGGTCTCGGGCCAGCGCTCCGGCGTAGATCGCGCCGGCCAACTCCGAGAAGTCGATATCCAGGTGGCAGAAGTCGGGCTTAGCGCCTGCTTGAATGAGTCCGTCAAGCGCCTGCGCGTGCTGAGCCGCCGTCAGCGACGGGTAGGAAAATGTTAAGCCTACCTGAGTCGCTGGTCGGAACGCCTTGACTGCCTTAACGTAGTCGGCAGTCCTCCCCACGGTAGCGTTGATGTCCAGACCCGACTGGAGGCCGTCGAATATCGGGCTGTCCATCGAGACAAAGTCGAGCGTTCCGCCGGTACTTTCGACGTGAGAGATCATGGCCTGCGTATCCATGACAGCTTGCACCTGGTTGGCCATGTACTGCGGCTTCACGACACCAGCATTTACCGCTAGCTTGATTGACCAATCCTTCAGCTTGGCCACCGCTCCGACCGCCGCCAGAACGGACCAGGCATTCTTCGCACCCTGCGCCCAGTTCTCCAGCTCCGGCGTCTCCAGCATGATGATGCTCGTGGCGTTCCTCGAGCGCGGCCACTGCACCGGGTAGGCAAAGAGGTCTGAGACGTTCGCGTTCAAGTTAGGACAGAGCCAAACGGCCTTCACTTCTTGGTTCCCTTCCTGACTTTTTTCTTCACCTTCTTTGGTCGAGGCTTGCTCGTATCGCGCCTCACCCTCATATCAGTCTTGTGGCTGAACACAAAGTCTCCGGTAAACATCATGACTACTCACCGACTATAGGTGACTGTGGCCATCCGAAGTGGCCGGTCAGCAGGCCCAGCAGGAAACCGATGAAGAGGAACATGGCGGCTGGTATCCACGGGAACGCTTTCCATAGCCTCTCCATCCCTCTGCTAATGCTCGCTTCGTTCCCCCACTTGCGTATCAGCCACCCATCTATCCACCCGATCAGGGCCACGAACAGGAGCAGTGCGGGTATCAGGCATACGGCAGCCGCCAGACCTATCGAGGTCGGGGTTATGGCTATCACTTCTCCCACGGCGGATACCTCTCCCCGCCCCACTGATCTCCATTCCTCTCGTAGTACCCTCCGAACTTAGGGCAGTTGTCGTACCAGCAGGCATAAAGCGCCCCGTCTCGGTAGAGGTAGTAGCAGTGCTTGGACTGCTTGACCCACTTCAAGGACGGCTGGTACTGCACCTGTTGGTACTGGTAGCTCTGCATCTGGGGCATGTAGCCCATGCCACCACCGAAGCCGCCCATGCCCATCGAGGACGCACCGCCCCCGCCGCAAGAGCCGCCGCCTCACCCACTGACCGTCATCGCTAGTAACAGGATCGAGTACATTGTTGCTGCTCCTAAACAGAGAAACCTAGCGCGTCAAAGCAGGCTGGCAAGGAACTTGATCGCGAAGATGGCCACCACCACGGCCACACAGATCCAGAAGATGCGAATAACCCAAGGCGGAATGGTATAGCCCAGTACACCGAGGATGATGTACATGATGGCGATAATGCCACAAATGATTATCAGAGCGACGATCCATTGAATGAGACCCCAGGTCGCTATTGGTCCAACCGCCTGCGCTAGCATGAGAGCCGACATGGTTCACCTACTTCTTGTAGACCTGGAGAGCAATGGTCAGTGCGCTGAAGATTATCATCAGTACCGCCGCATACGCTGCCAACCTACTCTTGACCTCCGCTACCGATGTGGCCAGTGCCACATGAGACTTCAGCAGCTCCTCGTACCTCTTGTCCGCGATCCCGGCCACCCTATCCGTCTCTCTCCTTTGCAGCTCCAGTGCCTTGTCGTTGCTGTCCAGCCTCAGTTCAATACGTTCCCGAATAGCCTCATCTCGGTGCTCCAAGTACTCCCTTACCGATACCAGCGAATCGTTCTGGCTTTGGCGAATCCTTCCTGGCTTCCTGTTGACCATACCTATCGTGCTGCACTGCACAAATCTTGGCTAAGCCTTCCGGTAAAACGCTGCCCACGCAACTAGGGTTCCCACTATCAAGGTGCCCACGGCAATCATCAACCCCACCAACCACTGCTGACCTGCTGTCCTTGCCTCCATACTCGCCACCCTCGACTCCAACTTCTGCGCCGTGCCGAAAGCCAAGTCAACCTTTTCCGTGAGTGACTTCTGCTGCTCCCTCCAGGTGTCTTGGCTGACGTACTTCTCGAAATTCTGCTGTGCCCGCGCGTGCTCGTGATTTAGCTCGTTCAGTCGCCTCTCGTACTCCGAAGCCTGAAGGCGCTTCGCGTTTTCAGAGGACTCGAGCGCCTCCCGGAGAATCTTGACATCGGCCTCCAGGTCCTTGAACTCACGTAGACCTACGTGGTCTCTGGCGCTGTCGTTGGGCACGGCCGGGCTCCGCTGTCCAGTCGATCAGTAGAATGGCTCGGCTGGGATTTGCACCCAGGTTCTCCAGGTTATGGGCCTGGCGAGATACTGCTTCTCCACCGAGCTGTCACTAAGAAGGGGGCTGGTCTACGCAGCCGGGCTAGGTTGCCTCGCTGTTTTCAGGATGCGGAGGATATCGTCCTTCTTGCTGGCCCCCTTCAGGTCGATCTCCTCTTCCTCTGCATGGGCGATGAGTTGCGGAATGTTCATCTTCTCCAGCGGATAGGGCTCGGGCGCGCTCTGGAACTGCTGCCCCTGCCCCTCGTGTACCCGCTCGAACTTGCGGCTGCCGGCTCCGTGGTTGTGCCGCTGCTCCATGTCAACGTCCGACTGGATCAAGTCCCCGTCGTAGTCCGGCGGGTCGAGTGGAGTACGGGCTCGATAGACGTGGTTAGTACCTCGCACGGGCTTGCCCGCTATGTCCACCGTCTGCTCGCAGTTGGGACATTCGCACCCATCCGGCCCCTTGCCGAAGTGGAGACCTATGAGTACCCGAAAGAGCCCGCCCTGCTCCGCCTGCTTCTTCGATTTGTACGCCGTAGCCATCTGCTGCTCCTGTCTAGCTGGACTTTGCCAACTGGGTCTCAGTGGCACTGAAAGAGTGCTTGCCGTCTATGCTCATGCACCTGTACTTGCTGTTGACCGATGCCGTCGCGATGCTGTCCACGTAGCACTTGGCCCCGGTCTGTGTATTGCCGCCGCCGTGGTTGTAGGTCAGCGCGGCATAATCGGGGTGATTGGTGTCGATCACCTTGAGTATGTCGCTAGGTTTGAACAGAGCCATCGGCCTACCCCATCTACTTCTTCGGGAACCCCGGATTGGCCGGCTTGGGTGGCTCCTTCGCCTTGGCCGGCTTGTTCATCTGTCCCGCCCGAGACGGACCAGTCGCCGGCGTCACCTTCGGTATTGCGGTCAGTTGCCCCTCGGTGGCGTTGAAAGAATGCTTTCCGTCTGGGCTGATACAGGAGTAGACCAGCTCGCCGTCTACTTCCCGGCTGTACTCGACCGTGCAGTCTCCCGCCAGCGGAGCGGTGTTTAGCTCCTCATGGAGTGGATGCTCCTTGTCGGTCAGCTTCACCGCATCCCCGTTCTTGAACGCCGGTGTCTTTGCGGCCTTATCGTCTGCCATCTGTGGGTCTCCTTATTCGGCAAGCGTGGAAACACTTCATATGAACGTATCAGTATGTGTTAGGCCGTGGTTGCATGCAAAATCCCGGTTCTGCTGCTGTAGTCGCTCCTCAGACGCGGCACCTGAATGCAAAGGCACTTAAAGCACAGCTCCAGTCCGCCCTTCTGCTCCCACTGGACCGTGGTGATGTCCATGCCGTTGATGGCCTGTGCCACCTCGGATGTCATCTGCACGATCACGAAGGTGTAGAGGTGCGCTGGGATGGCGACACCCGCCCAGGTTGCCGCCACACCCAGCATGCGGTCAAGGCGACGAACGTCCAAAATGTCCGGATTCTTGAGGAGCATCGTACGCAGGGTCTCGCCGGGGTTGTTTCCGCCGGAGACCGCGTAGACCCGGTTCATGTACTGCGTCCAGTCCGTCGAGTGATAGAGGACGAACGGACCATAGAACCCCTGGAGGTAAATCTGGTCGAGGGCCGCCAGCACTTCGTTGTGGGTCGTGTCCGGCACCCAGCCGCCCGTTACGGGAGAGGTAATGTTGGTCTTGGTCAAACGCTGCGGGAAGTTGGTGTAGCCGTAGACCGTGCTGGTGCCTGTGTGCGTGCCAGGCCCGGCGGTCTGCGTGGCGTAGGTGACGCCGGTCACGTTGCCGATGAGCGTGTCCTCGATCATCTCACCTACCCGGCGGCCAGCAGCTTCACCCATGACCGTGTCAAGCGGGGTGTTGCTGTTCCGGGACACCATCAGCTCGCGGGAGCTGTAGCCGAAGTCCGAGTGGGTAATCGGCAGGGGCAGCGAACGGAGGATGAAGAGTGGTGTATCGTTCCGGCCAGCGGTGCGAGCGTCCATGTCCACCACGGCCTCGCCGGGGTCGGACATGGCCTGGTATTCGAGGGTCATCTTGCCCATCGCGTTGAACCCGCCGAAGCTGGAGGCTTCAAGCAGGTCGTTCCATGCCTTCAGGCGCTGGCGGGCGGATCTCACCACCTGGCGGTCGAGCTGTATCCAGTCCTCCTTCCGCAGAGTGGTGGCGTTAGTCACCATCGGAAGGTTGTAGCCCTGGTTCCGCAGGTCGTTCGTTAGGTAGCGGCGGAGTAGGGGACGGCGCTCGCCACCAGTGCTGTCGTTCCTGGTGAACCCGCCCTTCAGGTCGGTGATGGCCACGCATGATCGCCCCCGGTCGTCGAGGAAGGGGCGTCGGAGCCTCGACCAGTTACGGTCAGGCATACTCCCGCCCTGCGGCAACTGGTTGAAGACGCTGGACTGGTTCTGGTTCCAGGTTGGACCGTAGTGGTCAACCATCTTCGGGTTGGCGACGAATCCGTCGAGCAGGGGCATCTCTGTTTCCTCCCTCTCCTGTGTTCCGTTGAGTAAAAGCCTCTTACACGAGTCCCTCTTCCGAGAGGGGGTTACAGTTTCTTCACCCAGGTCAAGTTGCTCCCCGCCACCTGAGTCAGCACCTCCAGGCAGATAGCCCAAGGCTGTCCAGGCGTGGTACTGGCAGGGACAAGGATGCCTGTCTCTGCATCCTGCATGAGCACATCACCTATGGCATAGGTGTTGCCCGTGCCGGCCACCTCGCCGAGCAGACAGTTGAGTTCGTCACCCGGTATGGGGTGGTAGAGGAAGCACCGGGCACCGCTGACGTAGGCCGTGGTCATCGAGAGACCTTGCAGGAGATCCTCCCGCAAGACCGCACTGCCCTTGTTGAGACCGTCCGTGGCGCTGTTGGCCGCGATCCAGCTCCAGCGGCCGGAGCCAGACGACAGAGCGATGGTCGGGTCGATCTCCATAATGGTGCCTGGAGAGGACGTATCGAGGATCGTCCCCTCCTCGTAGTTCCCTCGGGCGTCGGCCGGGAACACAACGATTCGATTACCCCTTGCCATTAGTTAGACTCCTCTTCTCTGTTCCGTATGGATAAGTCCCGAGCCTCACGGCAAGGGGGTTTACATCGCCTCTTTCTCAGGCTCGTGCTCCTCGTCCTCACCGCCCACGTCTTGACCAGCCGTGTCCTTGCCCGACTTGTTGCGGATGGACCGCCGATAGATGCCGCCCGTGTGCTCGGCCGTCAGCGGGAGCACGTCGGCAGACTCGTTCTCAGTCAGGCCGTAGGAACCGGGACCACCCGCAGCCAGGCCGTAGTTGGCGACCGGATAGCTCTCGTCGAGGTAGTCTTCATTGGCCGTGGGGATCAGGCTCACAAGCAGGCGCAGCTCGCTGAGGTCCTTCTGCATGAATTGGTTGCCGATGGCTTGGCGGTCCTCGGGACGGACGTTAGTGATGAGCCTGGTGACGAGTTTGATCTTCTGCTCACGCACGGCTCGCAGGTTCTCCCTCGCCGCCTCCTTCACCGGGGCCGGTACGTTGGGGTCGTTGAACCAGGCGTTCATCACCGCGCGGGAGTTGCCCTTCGGCCCGTCCTTTTTCTCGATCTTGACCCCTTGCTCGTCGTACTCGTCCTCAATCTCCTTGTGCTTCTTGCCCTCGTCATCCACGGCTTGCCCCTGCTCGGGCTTCTCCTCGGTCATGACGTTGGTCTTAGCATTGCCCACCGGAGCCTTGGCGATTTCCCCGAGCAGGCGCTTGAGTTCGTCGTCGCTCATCCGGTTGTAGGCGAGCTTGTCCTGCTCGCACGCGCAGTTGGCGGTCAGGAGCCGGAGCGCCTGCCCTCTGCTGTATCCGACTGTTCCGAAGTTAGGCATGGTGGTCTCCTGTTCCTGATTTCCGATCATCGACGCTTGATGCAGACTCGCCGCCTTCCGGTGAAGCGCTGCCGCGTTATCGTGTTGGTCCGCTGTATTGGGGTCTTTGTTCTTGCGTGCATCCGTGGCCGCGTCCTCATGGGCCTCGGCCGCCTTGGTGTGGAAGCTGGCCGCCTTCTTGCTATTGCCTTCCTTGCTATGGTCCACTGCTGCCAGCGCCGGCTCGCGCGCCGGGGGATGCTCTGCCATGAGCGATGCACCAGCGGCTTGCTTGCTGGCGTCGTGCGCCGGTGGCACTGGGGGCGGATTGAACTGACTAGGCGGTCCCATAGGTATCCCCTGTGGTGCTTGGTTGTGTGCGCTCAAAGTGCTGATGTCCCCACCACTGCCACCGCCCAGTGTTGCTCCGGAGCTACCACCTCCAGCCCCACCAGCGAAGTTGTCCTCCAGAGCATCCTTTGCTTTGCCGCCCTTGAGCGCGGTTTCGTTCATCTTGTTCCACTCGTCGTTCGTGAGGTCGGTCTCATGGTGGGTCTCGGCAGGAGGCTTGGGATTGCCTGGGACGTACTGTTGATCTAGTGCCAGAGGCTTCTCGGGGTGCTCATCTCCGTACCAGCCTCCGTAGCCATCCTTCGCGGCCTCATGCACGTCGCCCTTTCCTGTTCCGGCCCCGTGTTCCATGTACTGCCCCGTCTCTGGGTGCTGAGGGTTGCCGTACTTGCCGGCGTTGACGCTGAACCAATCCATGAAGCGCTCGAGGAGAGTCTTGGGCATGGCATTAACGGCAGGACTATGGGCTTTTGCAGCAGCCATGTGAAGTTCCGCCGCCTTGGTGTGTAATGCTGCCGCCGCCGGGTAGCCCATCTCGGTTTCCCTAGCCGCTGCTGCCGTATGGAGCTTGGCCGTGTCCTCGTGGGCTGCTTTAGCAGACCCATGCTGCTGCTTATCCGAAGCCATCAGCGCGTGAGTTGATGAGCGAGCGGTGTATTCGGCATCGACGTTCGTCTTGGCTTTGTCTAGCTTGTGGCTATCTGCCTCCATCGTTGCTTGATGGGCATGTTTGGTAGCCGTACTAGGACGAGGCCCAGACCCAGGACCACCGTTCACCATCACCCCGCAACCCTGCTCGTTGGAACAAGCGCCCTTCTGGTCGGGAAGTATGGCGATGTGATCGGGGCGGTAGTTGCGCGCCGTGAACTCATAGGGGGTGCCGTTGTGAGTGGTGCCTTCCGGCACCGCTTCGTTGTCTGTGAAGAGCCCGGTCGATAGTTCAATGGGCTTGTTCTTGAGCAGGCGCGGCAGAATTGGCTCAACGCCGCGATTCACCAGCTTGTTGTCTACCTGTCGCGTCTTCTCTTCATCGAACCAGCCTTCGCTGAGCATCTTCCCGTTGATGTGCGTCTTCCGGTTAAAGCCGATGCCCCAGTTCTGGATGATGCCGGGGTCGCGCGCGGAGACATGCCTACCCTGAGAATCGGTAGGATGCCACACCACCAAGGGCATGTAATCCCATGCCTTGTAGCTGTTGCGAGTCTCGCGCTCTGGGTAGAACAGCGGCCCCTGGCTGCCGTGTAGCACGCCGTTCAGCGGCAGAAGAGACATGGGGGCGACAAGGAAGCTGCGGCCGTTCAGAGTTTCACGCCGTACCTTGCCAGCCAGGTTGACCGAGAAAATCTCCATCTGCTATGAAACGTAACCGTGCATTGGGCACGGTGACATAGCAACGCCCAAAGTATTTACGGGGGTTAAGACGAGAGAAGTGAGCTACTCGACCGCCTTGACATGCTGGTAGTAGGTGAACCCATCAATGATTACCACTGCGATGGTCTCACCGTTGGGACGTAGCTTGCGCCTGATACTGGAGAGGTGTGGGCGAATGTTGATTAGTCGGCCCATGTCGTCTGGTAGGCAGGCGTGGAGGTCGGCCTTGGTGTGGAGACGGCCGTCTCTGAGGAGTTGGAGCATCAGTCTTTCTGTAGGCGTGAATCCGTTCGCGCTAATCGGTCGGCTCCTCATCCGGCACTTGCGAGTAGTGCAAGTCGTCATGATGGAAAAGCGGCTGACGTTTAGCAGCCCTCTCCTCCAGTACACGGATCTTTGCTTCGGTCCCAGGGATAGCTCTCACCGGCCACGTAGGGACCGTGCTCATCTCCCCGCCGTAGTCGTTGCATCGTTCGCCTTTGCATGACTTGGCGACTCGTGGATACAGCACGCGAATCTCAACGCGCCGGTAGCAGCGCCAGCACAGGCCGCGTGACTCGGTTCCGGGTAGTCTCCGGCAGTGGCGGCAGTAGGGGATGGTGTTCATAGGATTCCCTCCGGCGCATCGCTGGCCTCGAAGTCATCTAGACTCTTGGCTCCAGACTTCTCGGCAGCTTCCTCAATGTCTTCCTTGGTTCGCTTTTGATCTGAGTCGTCTTCGCCCACGTTGGCCGGCAAAAATGCGCATCTACAGTTCACGTGCGCCGGGATCATTCCGTGAGCATCATCGATGCTTAGCACAACCCCTTCCATCGGCGAACATTCTTCGCAATTATGGACAAGCACACCATTAGCGTAAAACTCCTCTTCATCTTCCACCTGGATGTTGTAGACTGGAAGTGGAATACCAAGCAGTGAATGACCTATTACATCGCTTTCAGTCAAGAGAGCATAACAATGCCGTTTGAGTTCACGTGCCCCACTTGCAGCACAAGTTTTTATCGACGCACTAAGGGACTCTATCGTGGAGTGAAGAAGCGCTATTGCTCGTTCGCGTGTTCCCTCAAAGGCAGGAGGGAGGGTGGCTTTAAGTTCGTCTGCGACCAGTGCGGCAAGACATTCAAGAGTCATACTGCGACTCAAAAGGCCTCCTGCTCTCGCCGGTTCTGTTCCCATCGGTGCTATTCGCTGGCCCGCCGCAATGGTGCCGAACATCCTTGCCCGATTTGTGGGAAGAAGATCCATCGGTGGGCTAGTTCTATCGTCAAAGGCGATCGGCGCTTCTGCTCCAGATCTTGTTACGAGTCCTCTAGGCAAAACGAGGTCGCTAAGGTCTGCCTCGGCTGCGGTAAGTCCTTCACTGTCAATGGCTCTACTTCCGACCGATACGCATATTGTTCGGTCAAGTGCCGGGTCAAAACCAAGGGAGGCGAATACAGACGGTGCCGGTCCTGCGGAAAGCGAATCCTTTTGGGCGGCTGTGATAAACGCCGTGGCAATATGAGGAAACATTGCTCCGAAGAGTGTCGCCGTCCTCCAGTTATCCAGAAGTGCGTCACCTGCGGCACTGAATTTAGGAGAGTTCCATCCAACACCAAGAGGCGCTTTTGCTCGTTCGCTTGCTACCGTCGCTCGCGCCATGAAACCTCTCTTGAGCGAATGGTACGGCTCGCACTTGACAGGCTCGGCATCGCTTACATCCAAGAGGCACGAGTCGGCCGGTTCTCTGTGGACTTCTTGCTCCCACACACGATGGTCGCTATTGAGGCCGACGGCACCTACTGGCATCGAAACACCGAGAGGGACGCCAGGAAGAATACGTGCCTCTCCCGCTTGGGATGGCGCGTCTACCGAATCACCGAAGCGGAAGTTAATAATGCCAAGGATGTCGGCAAGCTCATTTCCGACCGTCTGCAATGTCTGTTCTAACCGAAGTTTCCCGGCCGCTGTCCATCCTTGTTCCGAAGTCCAGAACGGGTGATTGGCGGTCGATGTGTTCCTGCCGACCGCTGTGAGTACGGTCGTCATCGGTCCTTCGTAGTCTCTCACGAACGTCTTGAGAACCGCACGCCAGCCGCCTCTTGTCCTCACTTTCATGCCGACCAGTATGTCTTGGATCGGCACTTCGCCTTCCTCCGTCTCGACCAGAGTCCACGCTGGAAAACACACATGGTCGTCCCCTGCCGTGCTCCACTCGACCGCTACGCCGACCTCTTGCACTCCCAGGTCTTCCATTGCGTCAAGCTGCCCTTCGGCGTGGGCTCGGATAATCTCCGTGCGTGCAACCGCTTCCGCCCTCACCTCCGAAAATCCAACCTCGTCCTCCAGGTCGCCAGCAATCTCCAAGGGATGCTTTCCTTGCACTAATCCATCTGTGAGGGCTCTGCTGCACTTATTCGACATATCCTCCGTCACGTTCTTCAGCTCATCGAACGTGCGGTCAGCCAGAAGCCGCACTTTCTCAATCGACTCCGGCTGCGCGAAAGACGACCGCAGGAACTCTTCGCGCGTGCCCCGGTAGAAGTCGCTCACCGACTGTTGCGCCTCAGCCGTGAATAGCTCGGGATGCTCCTTGCCCAGCTTGGACATTCGCACATCGTCAAACGCTCTGCCGGCGCCTTTGGCGAAGCCTTCTTGGATGTATCGCTTCCAGCGCTCCTCTTCGGTTTCGTTGCTGATGAGGGAGAACGTCTGCCGCTTGAGCCACGCCTGGAATGCCTTCACCTTGTCGGTGGGATCGTGGAACATCCAGCGGGTGTTGACTACCAGCGAGTATGTTCCTTCGACGTGGCGGAAGGGAACCTCAACGGTTCTGAACTCTCTGGCGTTGGTAGTCAACATCGGCTTCGGATGCTTCTCGTACAAGTCGTGCGCCAGGTCAATAGCCTGCATCACCCCGCCCGTCTCGTCCAATGCCGCCGACAAGAGAGCGTAGTACCAATCGTTGAACCCGTGCGCCTCGAGCGCCATAGCCACGGTCGCAGCGTTCTCTTGCTCCGAGTTGTGGATGAGGTATCGCTTGACACCACCGCTCACCTTGCCGGCCGCCTCTTTGACGAGCCCGGTAGCAGCACGGATTGTGGCCAGCGGATCGCGGGCCGTCGAATACGCCAGATATCCCACCGAGGCCACAGGCAGAGTCCCGGTCACTAGCGCGGGCAGATGGGCCGCATGGACGCCTGCTATGGCGCTGAACTTAAACGCCTCGAATGTGCCGAGGTCGATCTTGCTGAGCACCCCTCGGAGTTGCTTGGCCTGCTCTGGAGTATGGCCACGCTCTCGCGCTGTCCTCTCGGCGAGCGCCTGCGTGGACGTGAAGACTGCGAACGCGGCAGAGATCCCCATCTTGCCGGCGTAGGCTAGCGGGCCGTAGGTGGCATTCACCGCGTGGGGTAAGTGATCTGGCAGGCTTGATACCGCTTTACCAATGCCGTCTGCTGCGTAGGACTTGGCAAGGTGCTCGATATGGGCAGCGCCGGTGCCTACTGCCTTCAGGCCGGTAAGCATGCCGGAGAAGGAGATCCTACCTTCGCCTTCAAGAGAACCGAACTCGCCGCCTTCGCCCCATCTGCCGTGTTCGTCGCGGGGCTGGTCTGGGCTCCAATTCCGAATGACTTGATCCCTGATTGGCATTCCTGTTCCGCTGCCACCTATCCAATGCTTGAAGGCCGACATGGTGACGGCCTTCATCCCGTCGAACCCGGTCCAGCCCTCCGAGTAGTTATCGTGATAGGCTTTCTTGGCGTCCTTCGCATTCGTGAAGCCGACCATGCACTTGTGCTCGTCGAACGTACCGTCCTGCCGCTTCTGGTCGATGATGAACACGACCTCGCTCTCTGGGTGCGGACCTAGAAACACGTCCACATGGTCACCGTCCGCCTCGCTCTCAGTCCTCTTGATGTAGCCGTAGTGGTGGGCCATTCGCTGGACGTAGCTCTTGCCCCGGCGAAGGTTGCCGGCCGCTACCTCTATGGTGATCGGAAGCCCCTGGACCGTGACATGGCCCTTGCGGTAGTTGCCCGCCTCTTTCTGCTCGGGTGATGGGTCGGGGTCGGCCTCACTTGCTGCCGCCTCAATCGCCGCTCGTAGATCGCGGTTTACCGTAAACGGCTCTCGCTCCTTCAGCCCGAAGGCGTCCTCGTCCACCAAAAGCTTGACGATCCTACCCTTGAGGAGCGCAAACTGCCGCTTGATCTTGGCACAGAACGCCCGGCGCATCGTCACAGTTTTTGTCGGATCAAGGCGCGATGCCTTGACGCTCGGCTTCTTCTTGGCCTTTTTGTTGGCGCGGAGTTTCAGCTTGTTTGTGGCGATGCGGTTCGGTTTGCGCTTGGGGAGCTTCTTGCCCTTTGGAGTGTGCTCCTCCCAGCGCTTGGCCATAGCGGGATCGTTGGCGTGCATCCATGCGCGCTGTTTTTCAGATACAAACGGGTTCACCGTCAGGGCGTTGGCCGTCGGTCGGCGCTTCTTGGGTCGGACTTTCATTTCTTGTCCTTGAGCAGGTCCCGTATCTGCCGCAGATAGGCGGAGATGTTGCACAGAACCAAGAATGACAACACGGCCAGGGTCGCCTTTGCCCACTCATCAAGCAGGTTTTCGTATGCTCCAATCATCGTTGTCTGCTCCTCAGCAACTCCTCAATATCGCCAAGATCATCTTTGAGCCACTGTTTGACGCCTCGGAACGCCTCAAGCGCCTCCGGGCTGTTGACCGTCACCCAGCGCAGTTCGCTCCGTCTCCAGTCTGGCTTGTCCTTACCGAGAAAGAACTGGCCCTCTACCCGCCTCCGCAGATCCATGCTGTCAAGAATGTACTCCAGCTTGACATCCTTTTTATGGAGATTGCACACTCCCTCCAGCATCAGGTAGTAGGGACGCTCCTTGTTGGGGTCCAGAGGGCGAGCGTGGTACACCCTCAGCTGGACATTCCACTCGGCCGGCTTGGGGCAGAAGAAGCATTTCATTTCTCTTAGTCCTTGTCTTTGACGCGAGCCATTGCCCACGGTGCCGACGTGTCTTGCTCCCAGTGGTCGTCTCTCCGCCAGTAGAAGCGACTACTCTTGCTGTAGTAAGCGGCCACCACGCCACGGGTAGGGCTGTACTGGTAGTATAGGTCTTCGCCCATGTGCCGCCAGGTGAAATCGTTGGTCGGCAAAAGGTAGCGGGGCTGCTCGCCACCATACCCAAAACGAAGCGCTCCAGGTCCAAGCGGAGCCAAGCGAACACCGTTTCTCTGGTCTTGTTCGGCGTAGGTCCATCCTCCACCCGCGTAGGGAGATTGCGAAGCCTCCGGGCAGCACGGCCTTGGCTGCTGAGCAGGGGAGATGCTAAGACACAGGGTCGTCAAAACTATCCCAATGGCCGCTCTCATTTGTGTGACCTCCGCTTCATGGTCCCCTGAATCCTCTCTTGGCTGCCTCGGCCACGGTCTCAGGCTTCTTAGGAGTGCAAACCACCTGCCACCTGTATCCCTCGCCCTTCGCTAGCACACTGACGGAGACGCTATCGGCCAGGTCTCCCAGCGCATGCTGAACGTGCTGGGCTACATCAGCCGCCCTGCCATCAGCGCCAGATTCTACGATGATCGTTGCCTCGATGATTTTCATAGGAACTACTCCAGCTTAGGTTTCGCTCCCGGCTTAGGTGGCGGCTGACCAGGCTTTGGCATTCCCCCGCCTGGCGGCGCTATGATCGGCGGTGCCGGCGGAGGCTTAGGCGTTGCCGGATGCCCTAGCTCTCCAGGCGGAGGCATGGTCATGGTATCCTCGGCGTCCTTGGCCGCATCGGTGATGGCATCCGCCTCTTCCTCATCGTAACCTGCTTCTCTGGTCCACATGTCCTTAACGGGCAGTACAGATTCCGCATTTGTGGAGACGTAAGCGCCGATCGCCTGCATGCGCTGGAGGAATATACCAGCCCGGTCCTTGTCGCTCAAGCTATCGAGGTCGGGCCATTCGATCGAATACCCCTCGGGCTCCGGCAGCACGCCCATGCTGATGAGCCGGTCCACGAACGGCACAATGATGCGCGGCGTAATGTACCCACGCTGCCGCTCGCGCAGGCGGTCGTTCCAGCTACTGTCGTCCTGGGACGATGCCAACTCCCCGCGTTCGCTTCCCTTAAACACCCGAATGGGTATGCCCAACTGAATGCAAATGGCCTCAATCTGAATGTTGATATGCGGTGTCGGGTCGGGGACCGTCGGGGCAATCGTCTTGGCCGACATGCCCGAGAGAACCAGAAACCGCTGGAGGCCGTTCTGGTAATTCTCGATCATGTCCTGGAGGTTTTGCTTGGGGATATTGACATCCCCGCCAAGCTCAGGGTGAGTCTCCAGGCTTATGCCCGTGACGCAGGCTTTCCAGTATCCCTCAGCGGCACCACCACGGATCTTGCGTATGTCTAGTAGCGCGTTGAGCACTGGGCGCATTCGCGGAACGCCAAAGATCTCACTTGACCCGAGATTATCTGCGAGATGGATAACCCTCGACCAGTGAACGCGCACCGTAGCCAGAGGTAGTCCGATGCCACTGTGCTGCTCACGAGGGTCATTGAGAGTAATGCGGTAAATAACCGGCATACCGAAGCGGGGATTGCGTGCATTGGCTTCATACTGCACCACCTGGACCAAGGATTCATCGAATGCACGCAGGTAGATGAGTTTCCGCTCTTGACCGGCCGGCTTCTCGCTTGGATACTCCGAAGGCCCGAACTGGACTCCGGTGTACTGCGCGTCGGTCCCCTGCATGCCAAGCTGATCGGAGAAGTCGCTGCCGAGGTCTGCGGCCGAGGTCTTGAAGAGGTTGACCGTCGGCTCCACGTCGGCAACCGCCGTGCCCTGGTCGTCGTCTTCCTTGGGCTTCCGGCGTCTTGGCCGGTTGGGATTGGTGAGTCCGTTTACGGCGAGCCACGCCTCGTCCGGGTTCATGTCAACGAACAGCTCGCCCTTGCGATTGGTGGTTATCTCCGGGCTGGGGATGGAGCGGCAGAGGTGCTTGATGTGAGAGTCTACGTTGGCGTTGCCCGTAAGTCTCGGAGATAGAGCAGAAACACCGTCTGCCGGTTGATCGAAGGCAAGACCATCGTCGATACCGATAAGTAGAACACCATAATGCCCAAGTCCAGAAAGAATGTCAGCCCGTCGAAGATGCTCCCAGACCGGCGAGCCCTCTTCATCCTGATACCACGACTGCGCCCCTCGGAGTGTCTTGCTGAGTCCATCCCACCCCTCCTCGAATGGAGTTATCTTTTCTGGATCTTCATCCTCATACACCAGCGGCGTAACCTGCCAACTCTCTTTGGGCAGGCATTGCACCACGCGGCAGGCGATTGGCTCGCGGTCGTATAGTCTGCGGTAGTAGTCCGGGTCGATGAGCGTGGTGCCTATCCCCGTCTCCATATCGGGGTAGCCGCACTCATCGTCTATGTTCCGGCGCGGATCGAAGAAGCGGCGGAACACCTCCCGGTTGAGGAGCGTGATTTGCTCGGATTGGTTGGCGACGATATTGGCCGTGAGCGGGTCCATGAGGCCCGCGTATAGGCCGTGTCCGTTGTGGCCGTTGGTGGATAGTCTAGTTCGGCTTACCATCACCTCTTTCGCTTCCTAGATCCCCTCTTGCTACTTTTTCTCCACCCACCGTTCCAGCTCGCATGTGATCCGCATTATCTCAACCGCTATGGACTCTGGGCACTCTTCCCTCGAAATTCTCTCGATAAGCACTTGTAGGCAAGCAGCAGCGCCAGTATAGAAAGGCCCCTCCGATACCTTACGAATCAGCGGTCTGATCAAGAAGTTAAACCGGCCGACTGTCTGATCTAACTTCTCTGTCAGCGCCGTATTATGCGGATCGTTCTTCATGCGCTCCAGTACATCCACTGCCATCGCCAATCTCCTTAATCTTCGCCTCGCACTCCGCCACATCGTCGTCCAGGAACTTCAGCCTCTCCCGTAGTGCCGTTGGGTCAACATCCGCAGGCACGGACGGCCCGAACGGTTGCCCATTGTCGTCCACCGGCTGCACCCTATGCTGAAGCGGCGCGCCACGGCCGTACTGGTTCTCATCGATCCACTTCACCATATTCAATATCCGCTCCGCCTCGGCTCTCACCGTGATTTTCCGCAGCCGCCAGTACCACGTAGTGATGCGCCTCAACTCCGCCTCGTCGGTCGGTGGCGGCCACTCAGGGCCTTCATACCTACGGTCGCTGTAGGTCCAGCCATCGGGGAACAAGAGCCGGCCCTCGAATGGAACCGGGTCGCCGTGCTCCTCGCAGAACTTGAGGAAGTAAGCGCGCCAGTCCAGGTTGATGGTCAGGATGGGCAACACTGGTTTGTCGGGACGGATATCAGGCATCTTCTTTCGGCTGTATCTCGAACTGGTGCGAAACTTCATACACCGTCTTGCGCAACCTCAGCACTTCCAAAATTCTTACCCCCCACCGCTTGGGCAGTATCCAGCTACGCACATACTTAACCCGACCCGGCTCAATAGGCTTGTTGATATAGTCCAAGACGCGCTTGTCCTCAATCTCATTGAGCCTCTTAACAAATCGTTCTTCTAGACTCATTTCTTGGAACTCCGGTGTTTCCGCCTCCCAAAGTACATGGCCAGAACATTTGCGGGGCCGACAATATCTCCAGAGGTCATGTGCTGGATGGTCGGCGTACTGTCATAGTTATCCGCATTAAAGGTGACTATGCCATCAGCTATTGCCGTCTCAATGATGTTACGAACCATCTGCTCTATCGACACGTCGCCGGCCTCTAGCTCTTTCGCGTAGCGTGCCTGCCTTTCTTGGTACTCAGCGTATTCTCGCACCTCACGCGCCTCATCGGACTCCATCATAGATCCCCTTTCGCATTTCCAATTGCTCGTATAGTCCTCCGCCTCCAGCATCGGGTCGCACAACCGTCCGTGGTGGTCGATCATGTTTCTCTCACTGGCCACATCCCTCGTCTTGGACGCTGTGAAAGTTGCCATCGCTTTCCTTCTTGTAGCGCCCTTTCATCCACATGCCATCGATCACCTTTTCGATAATCCAGACATCCCCCTCGTTCAAGGTTCTGACGGTATCCTCACCGACTTCTGCCCCATCCAAGGGACCACCAACGTATTCAGCCATAACCGTCTCTCACAGAAGCGGCGGGCGGTCACGCCAGGATTCTGGCTTATGATCTGCCGCGTCCGGCGTGAACGTAGGCAGGTCAACTACGAAGCTACTTCCGCAGTTCGGCACTGGCTCCAGCAGGTTGTAGTGGTACAGCCCACCACCGATATCCACCATCTCGCACCTGCACAGAACCCTGGTCTTGTCTTCCCGCTCAACCCAGATGTTTCCTTTGACTTTCTTAGGCTGATCTGGACGATCAAGACTAGGAAAACCAGTGGGCCAATCACAACAGACAACCGCTTCGCCTGGATCGGTCATCTCCTGCTCTGCTAGTGGCACCCGCTTAACGACTGAGCCTACAATGCCCGACGGCCAGGACCTCTTGGACAGACAGGCACCACAGGTAACATGGCTAGGTATCGTGGTGGTTGCCTGGTTCGCTAAATCGGCCCCACACAGCGCTATGAAAGGTCGCTCGGCGTAGTGGACTAGCTCATCAGGTTCTGACTCGTCGCACACCTCCATCTTGCCGATGACAGACTCCCAAGCTTCATCGAATGATGGCGGAAGATCGGGGAGCCCCACGCTGATGAACGGTCCTGCGATAATCGCTTCGCCTGGATCGGTCATCTCTTGGCGCTCCAGAAGCCTCTTAGCTCCCGCGTCTATATCAAAGCAATGGAACTTAACCATCGCTAGAGAGAACGTCTTGTCGGTTGACAGCATCACCACAGCGAACGTCCCGGTTGCTTCCTCTCTAGTCAACTCAAGCCTGAAGAAACCATTCTGGTCTCCTACTGGCTTGTTGCGAGCTGGAGCCCACCGATCTTTGCCGCGAATGATCCAGGCCAGCGCCTCTCCCAAATACGGCTCCCTCTTCCAGCCTGTTTCTGGACTAATCTTGAAAAACTCACAGTACACCGATTGCCCGACTGCACCTTGCTTAAGATGGATCATCTCCCTACCTCCTGCTCACCTCGAACGGACACAGATTCCTCTCCACTTCGTCAATCTTCTCATACGTCTCAGCGCGCCAGGCATCGACCGTAGGATAATCCGGTGGATAGTCGTGGGTGATCGCCCCGCACAGGACGCATTTGAACGTCCGATGCACTTCGTTGGGCTTCCGATACCAGATGTGGTCCTTGCGGTCGGGGCGCTTTGTTCTGGGAGTCTGGTAGCCCATGTTGCCTCCGGCGATGAGGACGATTTGAGCGTTGTCGGGCATGGTTAGATCCCCTACCTGATAGGCACAGTTTCTCCAGCAACTATGTGAAAGCACTCGTCCCAATAGCCGCTAGAGTCTATGTCCATGCTGTTGCGTTTAGCCAGATCCTTGACGCCCGCTCGCGCCTCCTCCAGGGTATCGAACTGCTCAAAGCCGTTTGAATGATCGCCATCGCTGCATGAACCAAAGTCATGGTAGAGGAAATACTTCATATGGCCGCTCCAGCATAAGACACGATGGGCTTGTGGTTCATGGCGAAGCAAGCCAAAACCAAACTGTCAGCTTCGTCAGGCGATGCGCCAATCAACTCCACCAGCGTCTTCTGCTTCGTCTCCTCCTGACCTGGCTTCCTGTGCTTCGGAGGCAGCATGATCCGCCCATTCTCGTCGTACTGCTTCAGGATCTTCGATAGCTGATGCCGGAGCCGCTTGTAGACTTCCCCTCGATGCGGCCCGGGGATCGCAAAGCCGTGGCCATGCGTCGGGTCCAAGAGAAGCGATAGTTCATGAAACATCTGCGCCCTGCGGTTCACGTAGGCGTAGCGCTCCTCACGCACCTCACGCTTTTCCGGAAACAGCGTCTTGGCTCGTTTCACTTCCACGCTGATGGCTTCCCCGAAGGCCACCGTACGGACATTGTAGCCATGAAGCCGCATAGTGTCGGCGTGCTGCTTGCCGCCGCCCCCGCGATCTATCGCCACGTCCTCCGGCTTCACTCGGTGGCTCTGGATGAACGCTTTGAGAAACTTGACGACATCGGTAGTATCCGGAGTCAGATGGCTCTCCAGTTCGATTATGCCCCGACCGTCTACGGCGCATTGCGATGAGTTGGCGCCACCCTCGCCGGGATCGACGCCTATGGCTTTGGCCACGCGCTTGGTGCGGTCCCGCAGTAGTTGCTCGTATAACTCATGCGCGCGGTCTAGCCACGCCGGGGGGAACAGATACAACTCCGGCCCCGTGTAGAACTGGGCATTGAGCGAGACGCACTTTTGCTTTTCGTCGTAGAGGACTAGGTCGCGTTGCAACGTGTGCCATGTTTTTATTCCTGGGATGATAACTTCCCCGGTGGGCTCCAGGCCGGCGGCTATCTGCGCGCGGGCGTACTTGACGTTTGGGGAGTCCTCGGCGGTGACGCGCAGCATCTTGCGAAAGTACTTGCCGCCTCGCTCGTCCTTGACATCACCGCCATCTATCCCTCGCCGGAAAAACGATTCGCACTGCCACGCATTGCCGAAGATAAGCAGCCTCTTGGCCCAAGGCACCACGATGGGATAATATCGATCCGGGATACTCGACGCCTCGTCCGCTACCCACAGCGTTCGTGGCACTCCATCGTTAGCCTCCTCTAGCGTGGGTGGCGCCGCGTGGTGGCCTCCCATCGAGGCTACCGTATCTTCAGAGGCCACCAGGCCGATGATGTAACTGGTCGAGCAGAGCTTGCCCTTGTAAACCTTGCGGATGTCTTGGTGATTCAACACCAACATGCCGCCTTGATCGACGGCCAGAGGGATTGTGCTTATCCGGATGAATTTGCTGATCTCTCCCCAGAGAACGCGCAGGTGAGCCTCTTTCGCCGACGTGGTCACTATGCGGCATGGCCAGCGCGTCAGGAAATACCAGAGAACAATAAACCCCGCCACGAAGTCCTTCCCCGCTTCGTTGGACGCGACCACATACGTCTCTACGTTGTCCTCGACCGAGTAGACGATGTCTTCCTGGTACGGCGCGAAGACTACGTCTGGCCAGAGGTAGTTCTTCAGCTCCAGGGGATCGTCGGGGAGGCTAAGCATGTGTCGGAACTACAACGAATATGTCAACGTCCCCGATCTTCATCTTGTCATTGACCGAAGCAACCTTTGTCATCTGGTCGTATTTAACAACCCTTCTGACTTGCTGCTTTCCGTCGATGGTGCAAATAAACCTCACGCCCACGTAGAAGTCATCTAGACTGGCCCTTGGCTGGTGCGTCAACCCCGCATACGACGCCAGCGGAGCCGCACAGAGCAGCGCTAGGGGCCGTCGGAGGAAGTTTCGTCTGTTGAGCATTCTTCGTGCTCCTTCTCCAGGTATGCTTCATAATTCTCTTGGCATTCGTGGCAGTCCAACCAGTCATGCTCCCAATTGCCCCACCTTGAGCAAGCCCAACTCGGTACTTGGTTGTCAGGCATTCACGCTCCTTGTTTCACTTGCGGCAGCAGGCTCTCAAGCTGGGAGATATTGACCAGCAGATCCGGAATCAACTCTTTGGCGATGCCCAGCTTCTCCACAGTACTCGGCATGAGATAGCTGATCGCGCGACCACCACTCTTCAAGGCCCAACCACGCTTGCGGCCGGCGTCAGTGATGATCTGCTTCACGTCTCTCGCTATCTGCACAGTCTGTTGAAACAGCCTCTCCACCTGCTCCTCAATCGTCGGCTGAGGCTCGGCCGGCTTCGGCTCCTCAACCACCGTCGCCGCCGACTTCTCTTGCTCATTCATCGTGTTCTCCCGTCGTTATAAACCGAGCGGGTACTCCGCAAGCTCTCGGCCCTGCATTTCCCCGCTCGGGACACCAAGAAAAAGCGGCTGGCCGGGCTTGAGTACCGGCTCCTTACGTATTCATCCTACGTGGTGGTAACTCCCACACTATTCTCGGGGAGGTAAGGTCAACCAGTAGCGTGTCCTTCCACGCCGCAGCCGCTTATTTCATTCCCCCACCACCAGCAGATTCACCGTATCCGTCACCAGCCCCGCCGAGGTTATGGTTATCACCGTCCCAACGAAAGTAGCTACCACCGCCGTCCTCTGATCGCAGCCGATGAACGCCACCGCTTGCAGTTTGTGAAACGCGAACGGCCCTACCACGCTCACGTCTATGCTGTCTCCGCTGTTGACACCGACCAGGCGTAGGAGCATGGTCCTCTGCGCCCCGGCACCGTCCAGGTACAGGCTGCTAGCTGTGGTTATCGCTGCCACGTCATCTCCTGACCATCTCTAGGTCTTTTAGTGGTGGGTAGTTCTCCGGGTGCTCCTCGTCGTAGTCTTCAGGCTCTGGGTCGCGAACCTCTTCAGGTACTTTCAGTAATTCCTCAAGCGACCACTTGCAGACCGCAAGCTGCGCCTCGCTGAATCTGCCCCCGTAATCCAGAGCCCAGCTCTCTTCATCAAGGCACGCGCGTACGCATTCGTCTTCCCAGTTCTCATCTTCCCAGACAGCGTGGCTAGGGCCGTAGTGCAGTACGCTTTCGTCACCGCCTAGCTTTTCGACAGCAGCGTCGTAGATGTCCGCAACCGGCTTCGACCAACCCCAGTGACAGTACCAGCAGATCCCCATCACATCTCCGCATTCTCTTCTGGCTTCGGCAACTGCTTCCCCACCGACTCTATCTTAGCGTCTATCGGGTGCGGCTCGCCACGCTTACGACCCTTCCGCGCGGCTAGCTCGTCGAAGAGCTTCAGGAGGTCGGCGTTCATGTTCAGATTCTTCACCGGAGCATTCAAGCCCAAGATCTCGCAGCGCTTGTCGATGCACCACTGGACGCCAGCAAGGAATGCAGGGTTGCCGTCGCGCTGCTCGCGCTTCAGGCTGACCCGAGTATGCTTGTCGGTCTTGCCGCTCTCCGTCGTTTCCTTCGGCTGCTTGCTCTCAACCCAGGCCTCCCAGTACGTGCGCTCAAGGGCATCGACCTTGGCCAGTTCGCGGGCTTTGTGTTCATCGATTTTACAGACAGTCGAGGCAACCCACTGCTTACGAGCCCACGCAAGATCCCGGCTAACTTGGGACTGGTCAACCTCGAAGGCGCGAGCGATTTCCCATTGTGTCTGACCACGCAGGTATCTCTCCGCCACATTCTTGCGGCGCTCAAGAACCACCATTCTCTCTTGTGGCGTAGGGGGCGGCATTATGCACCACAAAATATGCAGTGGCTCACTTGGCAAGCCTCGGCTCTAGGTGTTTCCACCTGTTACAATACCCTCATGCCTATTTGCCAGCCGGTTCCCCTGGAAGTCTTCTTTGAAACGCCAGTCGCGTGCGTCAACTGCGCCTGGTGCGGGCTCATCAAGGATGCCGAGTTCCGGCTCGAGCAAGAGGTCCGCTGCCCCAAGTGCGGCAACCCAGTGGAGCCAATGGCCGGCTGAGGCTACTATGGCGCATCATACCCCATCTACCTCTCAGGTTTCCTTGATTTCGATTCCGTGGCAGGCGAGCATCAATGCTTTCTTGATTTTATACTCGCGCGTGCGGAAGCCCTTGCAGTCCTCGACTACGTCTTGCCGGCTCCAACCATCCGGCGCTTTCTCGTCATAGGTGAAGTCCGCAACGTAACGGCAAATGCGGATACCTTTAACCCATAAATCAAACGGAATCTGTCGATGCAGGTTGCGGATCTCGCCGGCCTTTTCGAGAAGCCTAAGCTCTCCGTATCTCCGAGCCTCTTTCGTGCTCTGGAATCGTATGCCGTCAACGACGGTGGAACGGTTGCCGTACTTCTGGCGTCTTGGCAGCCTCAGCTTACTTGGCATCGGTTATCCTCCGGATCGGTCCAGCACCGACCCCTGACGGCGCAAATAGTCGTGTACTGAATCGAGAATCGCCCTGTCCTCATCAGTCCGTGCGTGCCGACGTGTCAGTTTAGCAATTCGCATGTAGCACTGTTTCAGCAATTCCTGCGGCTCCGCGAGCGCGTTTTCCAAGTCGAAAACCGTCAGCCCGTCAACGGCAAGCCGAGTAGCCGCCTTGGGCTTCGGCCGTTCAATCGGCATACAGGCTTTACGCAAGGCCGCTCTGATTCCGCGCAATTGCCCGACAAGATAACCTTTCTGAGCTACCAGTCGCGCACGTCGGACATTCAATTCTTGAAAGTCTTTCGTGGCCAGCCATGATCCTTTGACCCGCACGCCGATAGCGGTTAGCTCCGCCTCGACTTCCGCGAGTTGGCCGGCAAGTTCGTCTCTCTTGTCGTGCAACCCCACAGGCGCATACTGCGGATTTGGCCGGCACGACTGGCACCAGCCCTCGGCGAACTTGGCGCGCTTCGCATCCAAGAACGGATCGTCTCGGTCGATCACAAACTCTTCGCTGTGGCCGCACCGTCTGGTAATCAGCGCGGTTGCAATATCATCCGGCATCACTTCCCCTCCTCCTTCGCCGACTCCAGCGGCTTGCGGCGGGCGCGGATGGAGGCGGCGACTCTCCTAAGCGTCATATACCCGTAGCATTCGCAGAAGCCGATCTCACATCAGCAGTCGCAGCCGGTCAACTTCGGCGAGAAGTTCCTCAGCGTGGTGCGGATGCCAGTGCATCCGGTCATCGTTCAGTCTGCTTCGGAGAAACGCTAACCGCTCCTTGCTCATTGGCTCGCTCATCACGTCCCCCTAAGCTTTCTCGTGTCCCGCAACTGCTCCCTAACTTTTTTCATTTCCGAAGCAAGGGATTTCTCCCTTTCCGTTAGGTACTTCTCCCTGGCCTCTCTTTGATACTGCCGATAGGTGGCCAACCTCGGAGGCATCTGCTCGTAACTCTCCAAAAAGCCGTCGTCCAAGTCCTCAACGTCGTGATCGATTCCTAGTAGGTGGCAAAACGCAGAGAGAGACGGGGTGTCGTGCCAGTGGATCAATTCATCTCCGCGAAATATCGCGGTCCAATCTTCGGCGCGGATGATGGTCAGCTTTGGCTCGCTCAATCCGCACTCTCCTTGATGTTTCGCACCCGTTTTGAGAAATCAGGCAAATCGAAGTCCTCTCCGTATTTGACCATCACCGAGCGCTCGCATTCTCGGCAACACCACTTGTTAAGTCGATCAGCCTTCTCAGCAGGCTTGGCGTGTCCACCTTCGTAAGTTCCCGGATCGACCGGAGCGACAGGCAATTCACCGTCAGCCAGGTACTCGTAATCGTCTTCGTTCGACGGATCGAGTTGAACTTTCGGCCTTCTGTTGTGGCCCCAAGCCTTCTCGCACTTGGCATCGCAGGCCAAGATGAGCGGGTTGCCTAAATACAGAATGTGCTTGGCGATCAATCCGCACTCTCCTTCGTTTTTGCAGACTCCAGCGGCATCCGTCCCCCGCTTCTCTGCCAGAAATCGGCTAGGGCACTCTGCATCCGGTCGGCGAAGTCGGACATCTCGCCCATCGTCACGAATCCGAACGCGACCATCTGCCTCCGGAGCTTCACGCAGTCGGGGATGCCTTCGCGGATCGGGATGTCTCGCCAGGGGGTTGCCACCAGGGGTGCCCTCTCAGGCCGCACAATACCAGCGCCGCCTCAGACTCGCTCCGCTTTGGCAGACGCAGAAGATCAAACACAACCCGCTCGATGTCCGCCTGGAGAACGCCTTCTCTCGCCGCTGCCAGCGCTAACAAGTCGCACCGAAGCGGACGGTTGCCAGCGTGCGAATCGGTATGGCAGACGCGGCATAAGCTGACGATATTTTCCCGGATGTCCACTTGGCTACCTCCACCGAGGCCACGCGCGAAAATGTGGGCTGGGTCTCTTCCCCACGGGCACAGCCGACCGCAATACTCGCAAGGCCCTGGAAGCCGGAAAAGCGACAGCAATTCAGGGTCTTCGATAATCACGATACTCCTAGTTTCGGTGCGTTGCACTGTGGAGCCCCAGTGCCGAATTTCGTCGTTACCCAAGCCAATGCCCAGACTCTCTCCGACTCCGTGAACTCCTGCATGATCCTATCCAGCTTCGCCGCCAAGAGCAGCGTCCGGTCGGTCTGTCGTGGCTTCTTCTTCGTTGGCGTTTCCGTTGTCATCGTGTTGATCCTTTCGCTTGACGGTTCCTGGTTCTCTCACACCCTCTCTCTAGGGCATTGACGGCTCCGAAGCTTCAACGTCCGGCTACCGCTGCGCTTCGCCTCATCACTGCGCGTACCCTGGCTGTATTGTGAGAACTCCGAAGGCTATGCCGAGCAGGTTCGCGCCGTCCAAGGATTCCTTTATAGGCCATCCCCAGGCGACCGTTTGTTATTACCTATCCGCCCTTTTGGAGCCGGACCTGCTAAACCGATCGGACTGTCAGACAGTCACGTCTTGCCTTCCTGATGTCTGCCGTTCCGTTCCGTCCTATTCTCAATTTCCTGCACCAGCCTCAGATGCTCGATCACCTCGGCACGGTACACTATGATCGAGGCCCTCAAGTCCGCGTCGATCCGCTTCCCCGGCACCCGGGCAAGCAGCTTACCTTCACTGGACAGCCGCAGGCTCACTCCCCTGGCATCGCACGCCGACAGTATCGACCTCACCACACCTGCCTTTGCTTGCCCTAGGTACTCCGCCAGGGTTCTAAGGGTCATCTCCCGGATCATGCGCCGGATGCGGTAGTCATCGGGAACGATCTTCACCAGTTCTCTGGCCACCAGCGCGGCGAATTCTCTGGCGTCCTGTTGCTTCTGGTCGTCCATGAAAACGTCCGTGACTACTTCCTCTTCCGGTGCTTCGCTGCGTTTGGGCATGTCGCGAAATGCGACTTGTAACGCGACCCTTCTAGTACTGGATCAAACAGTTCGCCGCTCATCACGTGCGCCTTGCCATCGACCAGGACCACGTTTCCATCAGGCGCGGGATCTGGGTCTAGCGGCATGAGCGCGCCAGTTGCGGCCGTGCGAACCCAGATAATCTCTTTGCCACAAGATCGGCATTGCTCGCTCATACAAGCGCCTCGCGTTTGGCTTTGCCGGCATCTACCAATCTTTGCCACGCATCGGCCGGAAGCACACGGTTAACTAGCAGGAGATCGTGGGCGATGGCAGTGAGCGAATCATTGTCGGCGGCGCTAGAAATCTCTTGGCCCTTCTTGTCCTCGAACTCCCTCGGGTTTTTCCATGCCCCGATAATTTGGCTCGCGTCGTATGATGAGCGCACTTGTTCCGGATGGATTCCAAGCTGACCGAGACGCCACAGCTGCTTGTCGCTCGGGGAAACTGGGGTCCACTGATCCAGAGGAATTCCGTTCTTGTAAGCGACTTCCGATAGATCCTCTCGCGCCTTGAGTTGGCCGATAATCCGCCCGGCCTTCTTCCGGGAAATCGGCGCCCGGATATCCATTCCTAGGAAAGCGATCAGATTCATTTGGGCAGAGGTTGCGCCACCTTGGTTGACGTTTGACCCCGACCCTACCTCGTGGGCGCTGTAGCGAACTTCCGCATCAGCTTTGGCCCGGACGCGGGCTTCCTCCAGTCGCTGCCGTTCCGCCTCTTGCTGTCGCGCGCGCTCGGCCTCAACTTCTCGCTTGGCGCGGCGAACGACCTCTGCCACATCCGTCTCTTCGCCGGATTGCTCCAGCAGGTTTGCCGCTAGTTCCGCGACCTCATCGTCCAGACCTTCGGCATAAATTTGGATCGTGGACGCACAGTCTGCCAGGCCAGTGATTCCTACAAGATCGATAATCAGCGCGTTCGGTTTGTCGCTGGTTGCGATAGCCTCGACACGCTCCTCGGCTGTCAGCAATTCGTGCAGGACGGGCATGATTGATCGGCATGGCCGGCAGGAACGGCCTTTCATCTGTTCGGCCAGCGAAGAGGCTTTCTTGCTGACTGGACGGAACACGGCCACGCAGGAAATATCGGGATCGTTGTAACCTTCTCGGCAAAGCCCGCATACCGATAGGAATTGAAACTCGCCGGCTTGGTGCCCGGTATACGCCGCCTTACGGTCATGGGGCTGAGTCGTGCCGTTGATCGACTTGGCCTGCTCGCCGGCCTTCGTGATATGCGCCGTGTCGATCAATGCCCCGCATTTGCACTGCGCACCGTCGCCGATCAGCTTGATCGGATACCAGCGCCTCAGATGGCATTGTGGGCATTGCGCTTCCGAGCGCGCGTTGATGTAGAGGGCGACATTAGCGGCCATGTCGATTCCTGGGGAAAACACCAACGTGCGCCGATCTTCCACCATGTCAAGGAGAGGCTCTATCAGTTTCGCCAGCGTCCCTTCTTGGCCAAGGATGCGCTCAAGATCAGCCTCGTCAAAGTCTCCGGCTATCTGCTTAATCCGCTTGAAGTCCACGCCTGCGACCTCGATGTACTTCTGCACGTAGGGCACGGCCCAGCCTTCGCTGATCCCGCAAGGGCGCTCGATGTGGAACAGAGGAAAATCAATGGCCACAGCCGGGAACATCTTGTGGCCGATGCTAATGCCATCCCCGCGCTTCGGAGTGGCTGTCAGTCCGTTCCGTTTGCTCTCTGGGTTCTGATCGAACCAGTCCGCGATATGGCCGACCGACTTGAGGTTGTGCGCGTGCCGGTGGGCTTCGTCCGAGAAAACCAGCCAGTTGAGGCGCCAGTCGAATTTGTGAAGCCGGCTCCATGCTGCATGCGCTTCAGGTATATCCCGTAGGCTCTTAACTTTGTCGCGAACGTCGTCAACGTCGGTGCCGGTAGCCAGTGCGTGGACGAGCCTTTTGCAAACACGTTTGGATAATCCGCGCGCGTCGATTCCGTATGCTTCCAAGACGCGCGCTTGCTCTGCGGTCATAGCCTCGGCTGGGAGAAGAGACTGCCGGCTGGCCACGGTGACTAGCGGAATGTCTCCTGGATGAACGCGGTCCTCTCCCATCTCGATACCGGGAATGATCCCGAGAAAATCGTCTATCTCTTGCGCGAATTGCCATACTAAGTCACGCTCATAACTCACTACCAAAACCCGGTGATTAGGCCCGCGCGCTAGCCAGGTCCGCGCCTTGAGGCAGGCCATCGGCGTCTTCCCTCCTCCGGTGAACACGCGCGTGAGTACGCCACGCTCTCCGGAGTTCCAGAGGCGTAAGCTTTCGTCGTGGTCCTTTCGCTGGTAGTCGCGAGCGACCAGAGCTACGCGCGGTTCATGGATAAAAAGGGCGGATGCCATTAGCCTAGCTGATCCAAATTAAGTTTCGGTAAGCGGCCTGTCCCCTGGCATGGTCGGCAGTCTTTGCCCTTATCAGTCCCTTTGCCATCGCAGCGCGGGCAGATGCCGCTGCATTTGCAAGCCCGGAGCATTTCGCAGCCATCCGCGAATTTCCTTCTGATCCCCTCTCGCCGGTTCATGTCGCTAATCCAGATATCTCTCGGAAGCTCGTCCTCAACTAACTTTGTGACAGAACGGCAGAAGCTCTCTATGGTTGCGTTTATCCGCTTCATGGCGTCGGCAGAACTTTCTTCTTCCGGCTCCTCCCCAGGCTGCCTGGCCGATGGCTGGCGATTGTCCGGAACCCTAAACGGCGTCGGTGGCCGTTGTCCGACGCGCTCAGCACGGGTCCGCCGCTCCGCCGCTGGCGATGATGGTTTCTCCGAGGCGCCGGAGGTTTGCGACCCCACGCTAGGAGCATCGTCGCGGCGGAGAGGGGCCGGCTCGTCTGGGGACTCTATAGCGTCGTCCAAATGCGCAAGCGTTGCGCATTTGGACCAGTTTTCCGCTATACGTATGTAAAGTTGGGCCGTTCGTACGGAAAATGCGACATTCGTTTCCAGCCACTTCAGCCAAGAGCCGTGGTCTACTTGTGCCCTAGCTTTTATCAGGGCATCCCCGGCTATTCGGAAGCTCGCTTCCCCGGCTTTGTGAGCCGCATTGATCTCGACGGCTAGCGCCTTGAGGTCTACTACTGAGCGAACGGCTGCCGGTGGCGTCACGTCTTTCACGGTTGCTCCTTGCGGTGCGCTTCGGTGCGATTCCTAACTGCTTCCTAAGTCCTGTGCGCGAATAAACTTGCACTTGGCAACGATGGTGCGTGCTTTCATGCGCTCCCACGACACAAGGCCGGCGCGCCGGAGCCGCTTTAGGTGTCCGAAAGCCGCTTGCGGGTTCGGAGAGCCCATAGCCAGCACCAGTTCACGAACCTCCGGCGGCCGATCGCTCTGCCAGAGCGCTCCGAGGATGAGCAAGGCGTTGTGGTTGAAGGTCAAGCAGCCTCCAGTGCTGGCGTCTCTCGGTCCAGGTATGGCGTCAGCTTGCGAGCGTTAGCCCAGTCCAAGAACGCCCTGAGCCAGCGGCGGCAATCGGCTTCTAGCTCCGCATAGCGCCAGAAGCGGAATGAGTCCACGGAGCGAAGCTCGCAATACCCGCATTTTGGGTCCTTGAAGTTCCAAAGGTTGTATTGGACGCTGGCCGCGTCGTGGACGAGCAAGTAGGCCCGCCACTGGAGGGACGGCTCATAGTCTCTGGCGTCCGGCGTGCCGAACTTCGCCTTGTTCTCTTGAAGCGCCAAGCCGCGAACGTGATCGACCTGGGCGACGAGCGCGACCGGCGAGCCATGTACATCGAGGATCTTCGTTGACTTCACCTCGCAGAGGCCGGAGCCGACGTAGGCCCGCGCCTCGCCCAGCATCTTGCTATCGAACCAGAATTCGCGCGTTGAGTATTCGCCGCATAGCGCCGCTTGCCAAGTGGACCCCGCGCGCATCTGCCAAGTCGGTTCAAAGGGCTTTCCGGCTATCTGGTCGATGAGTTCTTGCTCCACCGCGTATTCGCTCTGTAGCACGCGGCGGAAAGATTCCAGCGTGGTAGTTGATACTCTGAGCATTACGCCGCTTGCTCCTTTGCACGGAACGCCTTCGCCTGCGGATCGAACACCCAACCCTGCGATTCCGCAAAGTTTTTGCAGAGGTGCCATGCTTGCTTCTGGGCACCGTTCGCAAGCGTCTTCACGTCCTTGATGCCGGTGTTGAACGCTTCCAGACTCGGCTTTTTCTCAAGCCAAGCGCGGAAGTTCTCAACCGCCTGAACCAGCTCCGCGCTCTCCGCAGAAATGCGGCCCATCGACGCCTTGGCCTCAGCTAGCAGCTTCGCCAGGAAGCGGGGCTCGGTGCCGAAGTCGGGTAGGTTGATCTGCCCCCATCCGCATGGAGGGACTTTGGCCATCCACCGATCAGTTGGATTGAAGTCGATTACCCGCCGCCCAGCCTCGAAGTGCAGGTAGCCCACAACGTCGCAATGATTCATGAGCGTGTTGTAACTTCCACCAACCACGTCTGGGCAGTAGTAAACATCGTCGCCAAGGCGCTCCGCTTTCTCGTGCGCCAGGAACACGAGGTCTTGACCGCGCTGGCGAATGTCAGCAACCCAGGCGGCAAACCATGACTTTAGGATTCCGTAACCCGGCAGACTGAGTCCACCGAGCCGATTTCCGTTTTTTGGGTTGTCCGCGATGATGGCGGCCGAGAGTTTGTCGAGCGCCATGCCGATCGTGTCAACGATGATGGTCCGGTAAGGCTTGTAATCGAAGTCGAGAACATCGGACCACGTTTCAAATATTGCGGCAGTCTTGCGCCCGTAGGCCCGGTAGATGCCTGGGTCAAAGGCGAGCGTGACGGGCTCCTCGGATGTTTGCGCCAGGGAGCTTTTCCGGCTTCCGGGCTGGCCGTAGCCGAGCAAGCAGATTTGCTTTACTTCGATGGTCTGATTCGGTTCGATTAGCTGAACGGTCATATGTTCCACCTTTCATGTGGGCTGGTCTTGGAGCATCTTTTCTAAGTCGCAAATCCGCGCGTCCTTCTCTTCCATCTGGCCGACGAGCCGCTCGTTTTCCACGGTGAGTTCCGCGATCTTCTCCAGCAGCTTCGCGCACCAAGGGCAGCGTTGCGGTATTTCCCGCGTTCTGGCAATGGCCAATTCGAGCTGGGTCATCGCATTATCCTTCTCAATCGTCAGGTCGGATGACGGGGCGGTCATTGGGGCGACTCCATTTCGTCAGCGCGAGAGTAAGCGATCTTTTTAAGCCCTTCTTTAGATGCCTCGGCTTCCTCCAAGGCATTCTGGATTCGCGCGGACCATTCAAATTCGCCGAGCGACTTCTTAGCGTTCATAAGGTGGAGAATCGCGGCGTTCAGGTGCCCAATGGTGATCCTAATTCTTTCACGGTCATCAACCATCGCCATCCCTCCAAGGTTGCCCGGCGCCGCGTCGTGGAGAGACAACGCGGGCCGGGCTTAGCGGCAACTTCCGCCACTAAGAGTATCAGCATTTGCTGCCGATAAGTCAAGCGCCGTTTAACTAGATTTTCCTGGATACGAAGAATTCGAGCAGCAGGCGGAAGGGTTTGGGCGGAGGGATGCCGTCCTCCCAAGAGCGCCAACTGCGAACAGAGACGCCGATCAGGTCGGCGGCGTCGGCTTGGGTCAGACCGCGCGCCAAGCGGGCCTCGTAGACGTTTGTAGGGAGGCCCTTGGGGCGCTTCTTCTTTCGCTTCCTTGGCGGCATGGTGCCTAGCATAGATTCTCCCGTTCATCCGATCAACCTCCCCGCTCTTCCGAGGCTTCCGGAATCACGATCTCAATGGACGCAGCGATCCGGACCCAGCACCCGCTATCGTGCTCTCCCGTCGTAGCACGGTTGGCGTTCTTGAGCATCGCCGAGATGTGAATCCGCGCCGCTCGTATCAGGCAGCTAACGTCGCATGTATCTCCGGCGAACTCACACACGTCGTACTTGTCGCAGATCATCGACCCTCCCCGCCTCCGGTATCCGCGCCTCCGCCTCTTTCCGCCGGATGACGTTCTCTCGCCAGCGCATTGCGTACCGCAGACAGTTGGCGCAGGACTTATGCCTACCGACGCACTCAGGGAGCGGCGGTCGTTTTCTTGCCTGCTTGCTCCACGCCATCGAATCCGCCGACTCCATTACGTCGCCCACCAATCGGAGCCCGTCCGTTTTGAAACCGAAGCCGTGCAACCGCAGTCCGTGGCAAGCCAAATCGAATATGATTCGTCCGGCCGCTGCCGTGGCCTGTCGTCTGCAAAGGCTTCCGACCCCTACCAGCGGCAATGACCTAAGGTCGATACCTGCCGCCTCGTACTGGCGCAGATGGTCGATGTATTCGCGGTGCGCGAACCCCTGAAGCACTGGCACCCAAGGAACCGACGGAGCAAGCTCGCGGAGATGGACGTAGCTAACAAGCGTCCGCTCTTGGTGGTCTCGCACAGTGAGTCCAGTTTTCTCCAGCATCACCGTTTCGCACATCCAGTCTTGGACCGACGCCCATTGCATCCGGCCTATTTCTTTCTGCCAGCGCTGGACTTCTTCTGCGTATTGCTCAGCGCTGACCGTCCATCGCCCGTGCTTGTCGATTTCCGAGAACGCCCCTGAGTCGAGCGCCCACGGCCCGGCAGCTCGCGGGAACGTTTTGTATCGAAGCAACCGGACGCGAGACACAAAAAGTGGGACCACGACATGGTTCAGCCACCCCGGTTGATGCGTTCCCAGGTAGAAGATCATTCACAGTTTGCGCCCCATCTGAATCTCGCGAAGACGTATGTACTCTGGGTCGCGCGCCTTCGCTTCCTCTATCTCTTTCCTCCGGATGATCGCAGCTAGCGCATGCAGCCGGGCCTGGTAGCTCTCCGCCCACTTCAAAAGCCCCGCAGCACGGCAGCGGTGAAGCATCGCCTCGGATTCGTCGCGGAGACGCTCGGCGTGTTCTAGGGTCACAGAACCTCCTTGCCTGAGACGGCGGGTGTAAGCGCTATGCAGTTCTCGTTCACGGTCATTACGCGGCCTTCTCATCAGTCACCAACGAAATATTCCCTCGAAAGCCCCACACTCGGCGTCATGTCGATCCGCGTCCAGGACCGATACGTGGCCCCATGCCAGCGCCGGCAATGAGCGACCCACAGACCCCGAGACGATCGGCAGCAAGACGGAGGCGCAAGCCTGGTCTGGATCGGCGGCCAGCCGAGAACGCAGAAGCACAGGATTCGTAGGAAGGCGATCATGGCTTGGCCTCGTACAGATCGACCGTCGCCGCAATAACGACGTTGACCGCCGTGCCGTGGCCGTTTTTCACGGCGTCTTTGCAAATCTGGATACACGCTTCCACCAGGCTTTTCTTTTGCTGTTTGGCAACGTCCTGGATGATCCGGCGCGCGTCCGATGTCACTTCTGCGTATCGGTCTTTGCAGACGCTCCGAACGTAATCCCTGCGCTCGATCATGTCGGCGGTGATCGAGGTCGCTCTAAGCAGGTGCGATAAGCGGCTCATCCTTCGCCCCCTTCATCAACCAGCAGCCTCAGCCATTCTTCCCTCGCCTCATCCGCCGCGCACGCTCGCATCACGGCGTCGATATTGTCCAGCGTCGGCGAATCGCTGGGCGACGGGCCGTTGAGTCGGCCGGTGCCTCCGCACGAACGGCAACCGGGAAGGCCGTAGATTTTGCCGCAGCACTCACAGGAGAACGAACAAATCCGACAAAGCATCTCGAATCCTTTCGACTCATAACATCCGGCCCCAGAGGAATTGATCCTCTCGCGTCAGGTGGTTGTTTCGGTTATTTCCGTCTCAACGAGAGGCGGGAATATCGCAGTCCGTGACGCGGCAACAAGCAAGGCCGACGCCCGCCGACCAGCTAAGACGGCGAGCAACGCTGGACTCTCATTTCTCAATGCTCGTCAGCCATAGCACCTCCATGTTCTTAGCCGCTCCATCGGTTCTAAACCGGGAGGGAACGCCCCAGCCCGGTGCTAGCAGCTTGAATCAAGGCGGCTGGCCGAGTCTCACGGCTCCCTCTCCCCATTTGACACCCATTGCCGATTTTGGCCGTTTAACTGGCCGCATCGAGTCGGGCGGGTTTTGCGCGGACAAGCCGCACATCGGGTCTACTTCCGATGGCCACAGTCGAAACCGAATGCCATCGTTTTCAATGTGTCTTTTCCACATCGCAGCCGCCTTGAGTTTTCAAAACAGGCCCGGCCTTTTCCAGCGACCGGGCCGTGTGGCGCGATAACGAACCGCGCCACGTCGATGAGGCAGTCTGGTCAAACCAGTTCCAGTGTTTTCTTCAATCCGTCCCGCGCCGAAGTGGTTTCCTCCAGCGCCTCCTGGACTCGTCCGCACCATTCGTATTCGCCAAGAGTTTCCTTGGCGTTTCTCAGGTGTCCGATTGCCTTGCCTAGCTCCCGGATCGTGATTTCCACTCGCTGCCTGTCTTCCATTTCATCCTCCTCATAACCGATGTACTCAGGGTCAAAAGGCGAAGGGTGTCCCATCCGTCGCCTGTCCATCTCACGCTTGATCCGGACCTCAGAGCCGTAGTCGGCGGCGATGTCCATAGCGGAAACCTCACGCGAAAAGATCAGGATAGTCTTTCCACCAATTTGCCTTTTCCACATGAACCGACGGATCGTCGCGGGCGCAGGAATAGCCGAGAGCCTGTAACTTCCTTAGCGCCCTCTTGAGCGACCAAAGCGAGTACGGCCCAGTCCGAACGCCTGGCTGCGGCGTGAACTCCTGCCTCTCCGTGTCCCAGGTGGTGACGTAGTAGCGCGGCTTAGGGGGAGGCATGAGTTACCTTTCTCTTGTCGTGCCCTTCACGTTTCTTCGGCCAGGTCATCGGTAGCCCCTGGTAGCGATGCTCTGGGCACGCACACCGCTTACACCTACCTGGATGCCGTTGACTCTCCGTCTCCAGGTTGCATTTGTTGCACGCCCACACTTGGCCATGATCCTTTCATAAGCACGGCTTCCCCTCACGCGCTAACTGGTGAGGGCAAATGCCACCGTGCTTTGACCTACCGGCTTCGTGTCGGAATAGGCTATCGACTTTTCCTCTACTCCAGCACGTCATCCGGTGATTTTCATCGGAATGAATCGCCCCATCGAAAACGGCGTACTCATGCTCCTGGTCGCGACGGGCCAGTATGCGGGCCTTTTTCAATGCATCCTCAAATTCCATCTCGGGAAGGCACATACACCAGTTGCGGCCTCCAGACCCAGAGCCTTCCAGCCGGCGTCGTTTCACGGAGAACACTTCGCGCCCTCCTGCTGCTTAGTCTTCTACCGGCGTGTAGGTCGCATAGACCCGCCCCTTGCCCTTGCAAATGTGGCACGGCGGCGGCAGCGTGCTTTCGATCCTGTTAGGGCCGATAGAAAGCGAGGAATATCCGAAGCGACCGCAACCACCGCAGGCCGGACACGTAATGCCCTTAAGCGGTTTAAATTCAATAACGGTCGTAATCGATCCGTCTGGGTTATCTTTTTGCGTCATCACTCCCTCAACTCGTCGGCGTCAGGCGGAAGCGTTTTTGGCCACCTTCAGGCTGAAGTATGGCTCCGGCTTCTTGCCTGCTCGAACGTACAGCGGGTGCCGGGGATCTCCGCTCTTGGCGGTCCCGAGGCAGAACAATGGCGTCCCGCGCTCACGGAACCATCCGAGAACTATGCGGTCACGGTTAAAGGGAACGCCTGTGCCCCAGGCCACGATGACAAGATCAGCCGTGAGCGCCGCCAGCACTTCCACATTACCTCGTGGCCCGACAGGATCTTCGGCGTTCAGAAGTTCCTTGGGGTCTGTGGCACGGAACGAGAACAGATTCCTCACGCTGAGCCCTGAGTACCCCCAGGTCTTGGTAAAGCCGATGCAGCGTCGGATCGTCGGATCGTCTATCTCGTGGTCAGCAGTTGATGGGTTCAGCATGACGAACGTGACGTGCTCGCCGTTCCCCCCGGTCTTCCAGGTGCGACGAAGAACGTAGCGGTATCGGCCATCGACAGAGATTTCTGCCGTCCGCTTCATGCGGCCATACTCGATTTCACCGAATAGATTCACGCTCATCACTACTCCCTCAACTCCAGGTCCATAGCCAAAAGCCTCCGCTGCGCCGCCCGCAAATCCCGGCGGATTTCAACCGCCCGCCGGCGGCGCTCGGTGCTTGGCGGCTCGCCCTCTAGTTCAGCCAAGCGTTTCGTGAGCAGCCGTATTTCTGCGCAGAGGCCTTTTCGATTGACCTGTCCAATCGTTGGATCTCTCACGTTCACCCCCTAATCGGCGGGGCGGGGGTCAGGCGAATCCATTCACTTTGCAGATCGCGTCTTCCATCGTTTCGAGGCCGGTTGCAACCTTCCTCATAATCGAGGACACAGGATACTGCACTACCCACGCATCCCACTTGCCTGAGAATAGAATCGCGTACCCGAGCAAGCACCCGTCGCGTTTGCCGCCGGTGATATAGACCTCCGCACAACAGCGGTCTGCAAGGATCGAAATGCCGCAACGCTCACTCATCGTTATTCAATCTCGCCAAGGGATAAGCGGAAGCGTTTTCAAGACGACCGCGACCACGACCCCGACCACGACCCCGACCCCGACCCCGACCCCGACCGCGACCACGACCCCGACCCCGACCCCGACCGCGACCACGACCACGACCCCGACCACGACCGCGACCACGACCACGACCCCGACCACGACCATCCGGCGCTCGCTATGCTCGCGTTCACTTTTGGCTCCTTGGCAGGGCCTCGATTAGCGTCGCGTCTATCAAGGCGCCGCGCCCGACGGCCACCTTGCGCCCGCTTGGGAACGGCTCGATCTCGTTGAACTCGCCTTTTTCAATCGCCGGAGCGAAGCGGCCGTCGTCTGCAATCCAGGCGGCATCTTCCAGCCACAGTTCATGCTCCGTGATATCGATGAGCCTGCCAGTCAGGTGATGCGTCACCGTTCGGATGAAGTAGTTTTTGCCGATCTGCCAGTGGGAGGTTCCACACGGTTTTTCGGCGAGGGCCTTGGCGACGCGCACGGCCAAGAGAATCGTTTCATCGTTCATGGTTTTCCTTTCGCGCGCACTCTGGACGCTTCCTGGTTGCTCATAATTGCACCTTTGCGTTCACAATCTGCCATGCCCTTGCTACCTTTTGTTTTTCTGGGACAATGAGAGCCCTGGCGCACACTTGCGCCAGGGCGGCATCCTGCCCTGGTGATGACAGGGTGCAACCGAATCGGTACACAGCTCGCCGCGCTTCTGACCGTCGATGCCGTAATCGACTGGTACGAGGCGCACGAAATCCGCGAATTCTCTCCCGTCGCACTGAAGGAACGCCGCCGACTGTGGGGATTGTTCCGCGCGCAGTTCGGGAACTACCTCATCGAAGATTGCCGGCCGGCGTTCCTGCTCGACTTCATCGTCAGCCAGCGCGGGGCCAAATCGAATCACACCAGACGCCGTTTCAAGGCCACGATTAGCAAGCCGTTCAACGACGCTGCGCAACTCGGGATGATTGCCCGGAATCCATTCGCCGGTCTTAAGATCGCAGAGGGGCCGTGCGGACGGGATTGGAGCGAAAACGAATACCGCGAGATTCTCAGGAAGTCCCGCGCCTACTTCCGATTGCTGATCGTGTTCCTGCGGTTCTCCGGAGCGCGACCCGGTGAAGCCCGCGCCTTGAAATGGCCGGATATTCACGACGAGTTGAGGGCCATAATCCAGCAGGAACACAAAACGTCCTGGGCGACTAGTCTGCCGCGTCGAATCCATTTCAACCACGTTATTTTCAGGCTGTTGCTCTGGGCAAAGAGGCACAAGACGCACGACACATACGTGTTCACCAATGCGTTCGGCCGACCCTGGACGGTGAAGGCGCTCACCAAGCATCTCGCCATGATCCGGCGGCGCGCCAAGCTCCCCGAGGACGTGCGCTGCCACGGAGCGCGGCACACCTTCGCAACGCACGCGATCTTGAACGGAGTAGATATCGCGACTCTGGCTGAGCTGCTCGGCCACCGCAGAATCGCTACGACCCAAAAATACCTTCACCTGTTGAACAAGCGGGAGCACTTGAACGCGGCGATGGACCGCGCGATAGGTCGGAAGTGAGGGGAAAGCGTGTCTGACTAGAGTACCTGCCACGCTCCCCGAAGTGCCCCAATTCAATTGGTTAGAGTACCGGACTGTCGATCCGGTGGTTGCGGGTTCGAGTCCCGTCGCCCTCGCTAATGATTCGGAGGTCTTCATGGCTCTACTTCCCGCACGTTGGACACGTGACGTTGACCGCCATCAGCTCGCGCAAGCGACTGGCGCTGTCGCGGTAGGCGTAAGATCGGCCATCGCAATAGGCCGCTTCTCCACTGTCTGGCTCGCGACCTTTAGAACGTCGGTCGAAATCTTCGGCAAAGCTCTCCAGCAAATCCGCCAGCTCGAAAAGCGTCATCGGCTTCGGCTCGGCTTCTGTGGGGCGGGCCATTGGTCAAGCCTCTGGGGTCTCTTTCGACCCGTTGGCGATGATCCGGTTGAGGGCCTCGACATCCAACTGGTGTGGACCGCGGTGGATGTTCATCGCTTTCAATTTGACTCCCTTCTTCCGAAGATAACTAGCTCGCGCATGCACGGCCGACTTATCGCACCCAAGAACCTGGGCTACTTCTTTGGCGCTTTTGCTCGCCTGCCACACACGGACGAATTCTTCTGTGGATGTCATCGTTGCGCCTCAAAAAGCCCTCCGGCCAGCCAACGGAGGCGGACTGGACCGGAGGTCGCCGCGTCCGCGCCATGGGAAGGACGGACGGGCAAGGGGGAGAAACTACGAACCGAAAATCCAGGTCAAGCCGCGAAGGAACAGGCCGACGATTCCGGCCACCAGGAACATCGCCAGGATGAAGATTCCGAAGGTCGCCATTGGTTTCTCCCGTTTGAGGTTCTGCGTCTGAGGACAATGGTAGCGTCACCGTGACATTTTGGCAAGCCCAAAGGTATTGACTTTTTGGAAAATAGATTCTACCCTATGTTTATGCTCATGAACAGCCACGACATCCGGCGAATCAGGGAAACTCTGGAAATGAGCCAGGCCGGTTTCGCCGACCGCCTGAACGTCACCGAGGGGACCGTTCGTCGCTGGGAAGACGGTAGCCGTCACCCAAAGTACGACACGATGGTAGAGCTAAACAAGATGGCAAGGAAGGCCGGGCTGCTTCCGGCCGAGAGCGTGAAGCAAAAGGAGGCGGTGGGATAGAATCCGCTTGCAATCCGCCGTTCCCCGGTTAGGAGGATCAGCCGCGTGAACCTTCACGGATGGCGTCTGTCTTGTTTTTGAACCACATGAGCATACTTTGAGAACAGCGGGCCGGATGCACAGGCTTATCGCTTGACACGTGTTGCCTGGGCAAACTTTTGCCCGCCCTTTTTTCTCGACTATTGAACCACGCACGGGCCGATGTTAGTCGGTTACCGCTTCGACGTAAACCCGACTAGCGATCTTTTGACCGTGCGTTCCCATTCGTCTCTTGCGGGGATCATCAATGACCGTCTATGCGCAGCACGTATCGACTCGTTCCACTCCACAAAGCCAGCCGATTCCTGGTAGCACCCAAGTGCCCAACAGCGCTGGCGGCTTTGCATGGGCCGTTGATGATTGGGCTCGCCTGGACCGTTTCCTGATACTTGGGAACGAAGGCGGCTCTTACTACGCTTCAGAGCGGAAGCTGACGGCAGAGAACGCGCAAGCAGTTCAGCGCTGCATCGCTACCGATAGTGGCCGTGCCATCGGTCGCATCGTGGAAGTATCTGAAGGCGGACGCGCGCCCAAGAATGACCCCGCTATCTTTGCCCTTGCGCTGTGCGCGGCAGCTCCGAATCCAGAAACGCGCCGGGCGGCGCTCGATGCTATGCCGCGAGTATGCCGCATCGGGACTCACGTTTTCCAATTCTCGGAATCGGTTCAGCAGCTCCGGGGTTGGGGCCGGACGCTCCGGCGTGCCGTCTCCAACTGGTACGCGAAGCGCGAACCGCGAGAGCTTGCCTATCAGGTCACGAAGTATCAGCAGCGGAATGGCTGGTCTCACCGCGACTTGATGCGGCTCTGCCACTTCAACCGAGACACTTTTAACGGGCGCCCGGCCGAATACCGCGAGATTTACAACTGGGTCACCAAAGGCTGGGAAGGCGTCGGTGAAGATCCGCACCCGAACAAGGCGCTCTTGCCGATTTGGGCGATGGAGAAGGCGAAGCGGGCTGCGAGCAAGACGGAGATCGTTCGCCTCATCCGAGAGTTTGACCTTGTCCGCGAGTGCATTCCAACGAACTGGCTCAATGAGCCGGAAGTTTGGGAGGCGCTTCTGGAGAAAATGCCGCTCACGGCGATGGTCCGAAACCTCGGAAAGATGACCGCTGTTGGCTTGACCAAGCCCCTGTCGGCAGCGGCATCGCTGATTGTGTCTCGCCTCGGGGATGACGACTGGCTCCGCAAGTCTCGTGTCCACCCGCTGGCAGTTCTCGTCGCGCTCAAGACGTATCAGCAGGGCCACGGAGATAAGGGCAAGCTGACGTGGAGCCCGGTCGGTCAAATCGTTGACGCTCTGGACCGCGCGTTCTACGCGGCTTTCGGCAACGTCGAATCGACGGGCAAGAGGTTCATGCTGTCCCTGGACGTGTCCAGCTCGATGGGCGGAGGATTGATCGCAGGAATGCCAGGAATCACCCCGCGCGTCGGCTCGGCCGCAATGGCGCTCATCACGGCAGCCACGGAGCCGAACTTTGTAGCGAACGGTTTCACCACTGGACTGACGCCGCTTTCGATTTCTCCGCGCCAGCGGCTTGACGACGTGATTCGCACCGTGAGCAACTTGCCTTTTGGTGGAACCGATTGTTCCCTGCCGATGGTCCATGCGCTACGGGAGGTGCTGCCGGTTGACGTATTCTGTGTTTACACCGATTCGGAAACGTGGGCGGGACACATCCATCCGTCCCAAGCGATCCGCGCCTACAGAGAGAAGACGGGCATTTACGCCAAGCTGGTTGTCATCGGCATGGTGTCTAACGGCTTCTCCATTGCGGACCCGGAGGACGGTGGCATGATGGACGTGGTAGGCTTCGACCTGGCAACGCCTGGTATTATCTCAGACTTCGCGCGCCGACAGCCGGGTTAGGGCACCATATGCCACAGTATTTCCCAACCGCACTCTGGAAGGTCGGCCCCGATCCAGTCGCCCCTGCCATTACCGACTTCACCACCTGCTGCTACGGCGTGGGCTTCGGCACAACGCCGGATCGCACCGAGTCGTGGGAGGCATGGAAGCTAGAGAATAGTCTTGGCTACCTCGGCGACGGCGACATGGGGCTAGCCAATTGCAGCCAGCAGAATTACCCGTCCAGCGCCGCAGTTCCTCTTTGTCTCGGGGACCCTGCCAAGAGGCAGGCGCTGATCCAGCAGTTCATCTTGCCCCAGGTGAAGCAGTTCAAGCAGAGCGTGTCGATTACGCCGCCGGATAGCCCGGTCTGGTGTGAGTGCTGGCTCTGCTCGCCCCGTCCGTACATCGACCGCATCATGCTTTTGGCCAATGACGCTCAAGCAGCCATCCCTTCCGGTTACCGAGTCTGCACGCTGGCTTACTCCAACTACGGCCTCCCTCCGGACAAGATCCAACCGGATCGCCGGATAGTGGTGATGGTCACGAATGGCCAGCAGACTTCTGGGCTGTCAACCTCTGAAATACTCTGGCTATGGGCCAAAAAGACCGAAATCAGAGATTTCGGCGTCTACGTCTACGCCAGTGACTTCCAGTTCAACCGGGGCGTCTGGGGCAACATGAAGGGCGCCGTATGGGGCAACGCCTGGGCAGGGAATCCGGAAGGCATGGCCTCAGACCTACGGGAGTGGCACGCTCGGGGATCCAGGCATATCGTCGCGGAGTGCGGGGACGACTGGGCGCTATGCGGGCTCGGGTACTATCTACTAGGACAACTGGCCCGAGACCTTGGAAAGACTCCGAGCACTATCCGCAACGACTTTGCAGCTAGCTGCTTCAATAGCGCATCGACCGCCTGCGCGTTCTTTGACCTAGTTACGGGCCATCCCTTAGCCTCCGACACAGATAGAGCATACAAGATACTATTACAACTATCGGTAAACACGAGCGACTTAGTCCCTAGTGCAAGTAGGATACGTCAGCTCGCCCTCGGCGTCCGCTACGTCGAGCTATGGCTCAAGTACATGCAGACCGGCACACAGACCGACTTCGAGGCCCTCTACTATCACGCGCAACGCTCCAATGGGATGGTTCACTTCAACGCTATTACAGAACTCTGTGGTCCAGACGGAATCGACAAAGGCGTGGTATCTCCCAGCGGCACGGCTACGCCAGTTCCCTATGAGGACTCGGAGATAGACGCATTCGTTGCGACTGGCGCCGCTCTGCCACAAGGACCGCCTAGTGACAACTGGCCGGATTACTCGAAGGGTATCCGAGCCTCGGTGGATGACACCCCCAACGCCGTGGGAGCCGATAACCTGTTCTACGTGCCTCTCGGGACCAAGACCGTAGAGATGTGGGCGTTCGTGGCTGGAGCGATAGGCGACCCGAACGGCAACCTCGCCTTCACCTTCCCCGGTCCTCGCAACATACCCGACTACTACTCAATACCCGTGCCGACTGGGTTGGACGGCAAGTGGTGGAGGGTGGAGTACAGCGGACTGCTGGCGTTCATCAACATTCCGCCGTACTTGTTTCAGAATCCGGCGGCCTAGACCGCCCGGTCTAATTCCGGAGCGTCCCCAATCATGGATAAATTGAAACTGTTCATCGTGGGCGAACCGTCTCCTGATCCTGACAAGTGGAGTGAACTCCGGTCTTGGGGCCTTGTGATTGCCCATACTCCTGAAGAGGCTCTCAAGCTATCTGCCGAATACGGAGGAGAGCCTGTCACCGAAATCCCCTTTGATGAGCCAAAGGTTCTATATTTGAAAGATTCTGGACGAGGATAAGAGAAAGCAAAACGACAATGTCCGACGTGCGAACTTGCACCGTCACCTGCGAGACGTGCGGCGCTCACTTCGAGAGATTAATCAAGGCGACTGGACGGAAGCGTAAGCGGTTTTGTAGTCGCGAGTGCGCGAGAGTAAAGGAAAACGAACGGCTTCGCGCCATGATGAAGCTGCCGCCACGGGCGCCGTATCTGCAAGGCTGGAGGGAGTGAACCATGAAAGATGTCTGTTGCGTGTGTGGCGAACAAGGACCAATCCTGACCATTGAGGGGCGGCGCTATTGCGACATCAACTGCCTGAACGAAGAACTGGCGAAGACGGGACATACGGCCCACCTGAGTTCATTCGAGATAGAGGGAACCCAAGAGGGGGAACTCCAGAATGCAGAACTCACCATCGTTCCGATAGACACCGATGAGTTGAAGTAAAACGCCACGCCTCGGTCTAGTTGGAGCAGCGCCAGTGAGGGGGTCACTGGCTCCTAGCCGGGGCGTGGCGGGTGATCCATGATACGTTCACATCCGATGGCGACTCCTTGAACCCCTCGAACTCATAGATCGTCTGCCTCACGTCCCTGAACTGCATCTCAGGAACCATCCCTCTCAGCTTCTTCGCCTGGGTCCAGCACGAGCGATGCCCGCTCCCGTCTGGCACCTCTACTATCTCCGTTCCGGTGATCCCCGAAGCCATCCTAGCTATCTCCACTGCTCGGTAGTTCCAGGCTGCCACGTCATAGGTCCCGCCCCACTTCTCCTTCAGAGCCCTACACAGTATCTCCGCCACGTCCTGCACGTGGGTCACCGGCTTCCACGCCCCAGGATTCCATAGCTCGATCCTCCCCTTCGTCCACGCATCCTTGGCTATCGAATTGACGACGAGCTGCGTCTTGGTGCGGGTGACCCCGAGGCCCATGAGCGAGCTGGAGCGAAGTACCAAGTAACGGCTAGGAAGCCTCTGCCGCACATGGTCCTCTGCCGCTAGCTTTGCCCGGCTATAGGCGCAGTTGGGTGCTGGAACCGTCAGTTCATCTACCTCCCTGTCCGCGTCCCCATAGACCGTCACCGTTGAGAGGAATACGAATCTCTGCCACCACCGCTTGTCCACCTCATCCACCAGCTTCTTCGTCCGCTCCAGGCACTCCTCCTGAACGGCTGGTTCCTTGTCTCCCGCCGAACTGTACCAGGCCAGATGCACCACCGCGTCCGCCGCATCGAGCGGGTTCAAACCCTGCCAGTCGGTGCCTGGCGAGACTCGGAACACCTTGCCATGCGAGTCCATGCCGAAGTACTGGTTCCCTTGCTTCTCCAGCGCTTTTAGTAGATGCCCGCCTAGGTAGCCGTTGGAGCCAGTGACGTAGACTCTCATCAGATCCCACTTACTTTGCTTGAGGTACGAGTATTGAGTCCGACACTTTGGAGAATGCTTGATCGGTAGGCCATTGAGTCTTGAGGGCCGGTAACAGTTCGTGCAGCCAGTTATTACACGTCTGATGAGTATGGCAGTGCATATATGGGCGGTCGTCGCAGAAGTAGGCCCCGTGCTGACACTTCCATCGATCTGAGTTGTCACGAACGTGCAGGGCGATCCATAAACCGGCACGGTTGCAAGAATCGAACACATGCTCTCCGATGAACCAGCCAGGGCAGCGGAACCCCTTGGTATAGATGGAGTAGTCGAGGGACTTCAGGTAGGCGAGCAGGGTATCGCCCCGGGTGTACTTCATCTCCTCATTCGGCTCGTGCTTGATGCCGTGGACCGCCAACTCCAACCACTCCCGCTTCTTTGCCTCATTCAGCAAGGACTGGCTAGTGAGTGCCGGGATGGTGAAGAGCGTAGCTTGGAATCGAGGGTAGACCCGCTTCAGTTCGTCCAGGTCGTCTAGGCAGTTCCACTTGTCGGCGAAGTCGTCCACGTCGAACGTGACCGGCGGGTCCATGAACCTCTCCACGGTCCAGTTCTTCTCGATCCATCGCTTGGGCTCCGAGGAGTAGTTCATGTCGGTGAGGAAGTTGTTGCCGTGGATGAGGACGGTGAACTTCCAGTTGGGTAGCACCTGCTTCGGCCACCTGCTCCCCACGACACTGTGGTCCCCGATGTCTAGCTTGTTGTACGCCTCCTCGTTCATAAATACGGGCATGGGGATCATCAACGTATGGAATGGGCTGGAGGGGTTCAGGTAGACCCCCACCTTGCCGCTTCTGAGGTCGTGCATGTACCCACGAGCGAAGATGCTCGACTCCACCCGGCCGAACTCCTGGGGCTGTGTAGCGTGAGCTATCTCGAGCGCGTCCTTGGAGTAGAGGTCGTCTGAGTCCAGGCGGGTGACGTAGACGTAGTCGCACTGGCGCATCCGCTGCACGTCTTCTGGTAGAAAGTTGGCCGCGTAGGTTAGGTGTTGCCCAGGCTTGGGCTTGGGAGTGCTGGGGAACGTGAAGAATGCTCTCCGGCTCTTGCAGATAGGTGGCAGCAGGTTCTTGAGATTATGAACGGCATCTTCCATCCCCTCAGCGCAACAGAACCACAACCCGAAGTCTTGGAATCTCTGGGCCTCCAGACTCTTGAGCGTGTACCCGGCGAAGAAGGCGTAACGGCGCTCCAGCCAAGCCAAATCGATGTCTGGCCTGCGCCGGTCGAAGTGAATCTTGACTAGGTGGAATATCTTCACTTCGCTCTGCTCCTGTGCCATTGGATGGTATTCCTCAGCCCTTCCACCAGCCCGGTCGTTTTCCAGTCGGGGAACCTTCTGCGGAACTTGGACGAGTCCAGCGCCTGATCCGAAATCTGATACGGGTGGAAGTCCTTGACCTCGTATCGGTCCCTCGGCTGCTCCATCCCAGACAGCAGCTCCTCGACTATCTCCACAGCGCTCCTCACCACGCCAGAGCCAACGTTGTAGACCTCTGACCCTTCCACCTCACCGAGCAGTAGGTAGGCGGCTATGGCGTCGTCCACGTACATCCACTCCCTCCGTATCCGCTCAGCCCCTCGGTAGACAACGGGCTTCTCACCCCGCAGCACCCGCATGATGCTGCCGGTGATGAGCGTGGTCTCATTCGTCTGCCCCGGCCCGTAGGTGTTGCAGCAGCGGACCACCTTGACCGGCAACTGGTATAGCCGAGCGTAGTCCTGGCACACCTGGTCGGTGACTCTCTTCGTCGCCGAGTAGAAATCACCGCCTAGCAGCAGCGGACTGGTCTCCTTGTAGACGCCGCCCGTCACGTAGAACGATGAGCCGAGCCCGTACGCCTTGTCGCTGCTTGCTACTACCACCGACCCTACCCCTACACGCCGGCAAGCTTCCAGGACGTTGAGGGTGCCGAGGACGTTGGTCTCGTAGGTCCGCCTCGGGTCGTCGTAGGACTGGATGACCTCCGTCTGGGCGGCTAAGTGGTAGACGATATCGGGCTTGTAGACTTTTACGCGGTTATAGACGCTCTCGAAGTTCCTTACATCGTGCCACGACTTGCTCACTGTTTTACCGGCTATGTCGAGTCCTTCGACCTTGTCTCCCCGCTCCGTCAGAGCGGCAGCAAGATGTCGGCCTATGAACCCTGCCGATCCGGTTATCAGTACCTTTTTCATGTAGTTACCTCTGGCCTCTTCCATCCCACATCCCTAGCCGCCTCCACGAACAGGTTCCGCTCCTTCAGGTGCTCTGGCCGGCTACACAATGCCCCGGTCTGGTCCAAATCCGTGGCTATGACCTTCTCCTCATCGCTCTGCTCTCTCGCCGTGACGTAGGTCTGATAGCCAGTGCCCATCTGTATTCCCAGGTTGAGCAGCAAGTCGTCGTGGATGTCTACGTTGACCTTGCCCACTAGCTTGCTTCTGAAGGCAAGAGCGTGGTGAACCAGATCCTGTCGGAAGAACTGGGAGCGGTAGACCATGTCGCACTGGACGGGCTTGTTATCCTTTGGCACACTCCGATAGCGGTAGTAGGGAGTCTCGCCGAAAAAGTTCCTGCCCACCTGCCCAATGCTGGCGAACTTGTCCCCGAGGTGCTCCGCCGTCTTGAGCAGATTCTCGACCGCCCTCTTGCCCGGCAGGTAGTCATCGTCGGCGAACAGCACGTAGCGGTGCTGGTAGAGCATGAGCGCAGGGGCAAAGCGGCAGGCGCAGCCGATGTTTTTGCTGATACGCCATACGTCGTCTGCGTCATCTAAAGCCGGGCTAGGATAAGGTTCTCTTATCTTTAACTGGTTGCCTGTCTTCATCGGCGAGTTATCAACTACCACCGTCATCTTCGGCTTGACAGTCTGCTCCCTCCACGCCTTCAGCACTGTGGACATATTGTGCGGCCTAGTATAGTTGATAAGGACGAGCAACACGTCTCGGTTCATAGATCCACCTTGTCCCGAAATACTTCGGGGACGACACCGTCGTACTTTCTCACTTTTGCTCCGTGGGGTAGTCTACCACCGGGCTCCCACTCCTCGAACGCGCGCCGACAGTCCACGTAACTCTGCCGACCATCCAGCCCCTCCCCTCTGGCCACGTAGTAGCGGTGCTTGGCCTGGCGGGAGGCTATGGAGGAGGCGTAGCCAAGGTGGATGCACTCCGGGTTGCCAGCCGTTCGGTTGTAGCGGGCTATGTCTTGGTTCAGGAGCCGTCCGTATCTGGTCTCCGGCCAGTTGTGATTCTGCTGATAGCGCATTCCCTTCGACCATCTCCATGCTCGGCAGTGAGGCACGGTCCAGTATCCACCTACCACTTCCAAGTCAAAGAGCGGTCGGTCGGCTATGCTTGGCGGCCTCCATATGTGGCGCTGCCTGAACATAACCCCGCCGTCCCTGCCCAACTCACCCCTGAGCGTTTGGGTTATTCGGTGCTGGTCCTTCGTCGTGTAGAACTCGTCTGCATCTAGTACCAGCACCCAGTCCGGTTCGATGTGCTCCGCCTCATCCAAGTACCGCTGCCTCGCTGCACACTTGCCCTGGTTAAGACAGGCTGGGTGGGTGCTGATGCCGTGCCTGACGTGGGTCACCCGGTCGTCTTCCAGGTCTAGCCCCTCCAAGTACTCGGTTGTGCCGTCTGTGGATAGACCGCCCTTGGACACCAGTGTCGGGTTGCACTCGGCATACACCCGGTCGGCGGCCTCGACGAATACCCACCCTACGGAGTCAGGCCAGCCTCGATGCTGGCGGTAGAGCAATGGAATGTGCTCCATCTCGTTAAGGCAGAGGGTAGCTAGCAGTATCTTCACAGGTGCAGTATGTCCTGTATCCGGTTCCCGCTGATGTCTGTCTCGTCCACCGTGAACGACCCGCCGTATACCACCACCCCGTAGGCGTTGTCGTCGAACGCCCCGTAGAGCAGCGCCACGTTCGCCGTACCATCCAGCTTCAGGCCGATGGAGTTCCCCGCCAGCTCGTAGGCTTTGCACCCCGACAGCGTGTCCTGCGAGTCCGCGACATAGAAGCCTACCGGGTTGGCCCCAAGCAGTTCCTCGACGGCGCAGTAGTTCATGAAAACGTGCTCGGAGCCGCCGCTCACAAAGAATCCCACATCTCCAACATGTTTGACGTAAGTGTGGTCGATGGCAACGTTGTTGACTCCCTGGAGCCAGATTCCGTATGCGTAGCTGTGAGCCACGGCACCAGGTGGGTCATCGAGGTTGTAGAGGGCGACGTGGGAGATGGTGATGTCGTGGGTTCCCTGGCTTGCCTTGAGACCAACGGTAGCAGCCAGCTCAGGAATCGAGGTAGTGGCATCTCTCACCTTCCTTATGACCGAGTCGCTGAATGAGAAGAAGCCGGCCCCCTGCTCCAGCATCAGGCCGACCTGGATAGGATTTGTGCCGTGGGAGTCGCCGATGGCAACGTGGGAGATGCTGACGTTCTGCACATAGGGAGCCACGTCCACAATGATCTCTTTCCCGTTGGCCCCGCCAGACCCCACAATGAACGGGTTTTGATGGGCTGCGTCCGGCTGGCCGATGAGCGTGAGCGGCTTCGTGATGACGATGTCCTCTCGGTACGTCCCGTGGGCGATCAGTAGAGTGTCTCCAGCAGAGGCGGCATCAATGGCGCTCTGTAGTGCGTGTGGCCCCGGAACGACCTGGATAGTGGCCGGGGTATAACGCGGTTCTAGTTCCTCCAGTCTTAGAGCAACCTTCATGGGTGAGCCTCCTCTTAGGTTAGGTCCCCTTTCTTATGACTCTGTATCCGCCTCCACAGACTTGAAATCGGCAGCCGAAGTGTACTCCCCGCATTTGGGCACTGTAGTATCTCTCCGGCACCTCGGTCTCAGGCTTACGCTTGTACGGTCCCCGCTTCTTCCTGCTCGCTGCTAGCTTCTTGGCCATGTGGCACCGTTGGACTGAGGAGCTGTAGCGCGTCGTAGTCAGGTCCTCGCCACTCGGGGGCCTCGGCGTACTGGCGGCTGTTGTGCTTGTTCCCTATCGCGCTCACCGTCCCGACGTGCTGAACCAGGCTAGGAGAGTGAACCCACTCGGTGTACTCTGCTTTCTTCATGGCCTCAGATACCGCCCCGTCCAGGTTGTGGAATCTCTGCGAGCTGGCAGACATCGGCCGCTCCACCATGTGCTGATGCTTCAATAACTCGACCACCCCCTTGCGGTCGAAGACGAGACCTAGCGCCCCGCGCCCGCACTGATTGCTGGCGTACCATCCCTTATCGGGCCTGCCGTCGCGCCCGGCCAATGATTGATTCTGCCGGACGGTGTAGAGGTTCCAGTATCCCTTCTCTGGGAACTGGCAGCGGTCGAGGTACTGCCGCAGGTTCCGGTACAGCAGGATGTCATCCTGGAAGATGGCGTAGCGGTTGCAGACCGGCTCCCGGATGAACAACTCATAGAGCGCCAGTATCCAGTTGCCGTAGGCACGGATTTGCAGGTTGCGGGTCGTGACCTCCAGCCCGAACCGCGCGGCAGCAGCTTCGGCAGTCACATGGCTAGCACCGTCAATGAATAGCCTTGGCTGGTTGAACCCTGCCGCCCTGAGAGAGTCAAGCGTCTGATCCAAGAGGCCGTCGATGCGCTCGGGCACGGTGGTCACGCCGTAGGTCCAACTGACAGTCCTCATGTCCTTGGTCTCGTACTTGTCGCAGGTAGCGCAGCAGGGCCGCATGTCTACCCGCTTGCCAACGGTACACTCCCCGAACACCTCGCACTTCATCAGCTTCTCGCGGACGTTGCCCCGGCAGGTAGAGCAGTTGACAGTCTCGCCGGTGTACTCACCGAGGTGGACGCATGGCTGGCTACGGTCTTGAATGGGAACTGGACTTCTGCGATTCACTGGTGGCTTAGGCGTTCCATCCCAACGTGCTCGATACCTTTCGCTTAGTTCTGGTGAGCAGTTTACTCCGTGGCATAGCTCCCACAGACGGCCGACCATCGGCACGCCACCTCTTTGGCATTCTGCATTTGGAGCATCACAGTGGCAATGTTCTATCATTCGGTCACTATGAGTTTGAATTGGCTTATCGGGTCTGTGTCAGTCGGGCAAGGCATATCGAAGAACTGGATGCTCTGTATTGGGTTGCAGAACAGAATGCTGCTTGTCTCTCTGGAAATCGATCTATCTGAAGCGCTCGCGGAGACATTACACGCCAAGTCCATCGTTATCGTGATCGTGCAACCGCAGGCAGTCATCGTCCCTGTCCAGAGTTGTGTCGAAGGGTCCCAAGTGATCGACCCTGTTTCCCCGTCGATACAGTCACACGCTGGAAAGCCGAAGCTCTCCTTGACGGCAGTCACGTTTAGATCGAGCGGGAAAAGCTCTCCAGGACAGCAAGCTAGTATGCACTCGTCCGTTACGACTACCGTCACTGTTCCGCTGCAACACCCGGTTAGCGTGACAGGCGGGAAGGTCAGCGAGAAGTGGCTGCCAGCCCCAGTGCCTCCGCTCTCTCCGCAGGTACAACTGTCTGGAAATACTGTCTTAGTCTCGTCGCCGCAAGTCAGCGTCAGATAGTAGCCCATGCAAGATGCGTCTGCCCCCGTCCCGGCATCCCCGCCCCCGGTGATAGTTACCTTGAAAGCCGTAGTAGTAGCCGATACCTGTTGACAGTGCTGCGTAAGTTGAAACGGGGAGCAGGATACGGTAGTGGTTCCGAGGTTGGTTATCGAGTACCTGTCTGACGAGACTGAGAAGATACAACTAGCCTGGGAGAAGTCGAGAAACACCGCTACCGTGTCGCCGCATGGGGACAGACCTTGACCGTACATCCCCTGCCGTGTCTCGTCCCAATTAAGAGCGATACTGAACCCGTCGATGCAAAGGCAAGGACCAACAGATAAGGTCTCAGCGGCAAAGACAGCCGTCATCGTGCCCGGCTTTCCCAAGCTGGGACAGCAGGCTCGGCAGTTAATAGATATGCCTACAGTTCCGCAAGTGGTGCTATCAGTCCCAGACCAAGAACCCGAGCCGGCGCCACCTGATGTAAGTTTTATCACCTGCCCGTCCAAGCACTCGCAGCCGTCGTACGAGCTGAGATAGGCGCAAAGCTCTGGAGCCACATGCCCGCAGCAGGAGTCTCCACTCCCACCGCAGCAAGGCAGACAGGCTCCGCTTATGGTGTTCAAGTGATGCTCGCCAACCTACCGTCATGGTGGAAAGTGAAAGTCTTCTGGGTGAATACGCAGGTAGCCGGGTTGAAGCTGGTGAGTACCGCTTGGACTATCGGCCCGGTTCCTGTCCCAGTGCCAGGCGTGCTCTGAGGCACCCCCGCCACCACGAACTGGTTCCACTTGTCTTTAACCACCGGCACGTAGATGCTTCCGGTCACCGAGTCCACATCCAAGTTGCAGACGTTTCTCGTCCTGTTCCCTACCTGGCTCAGTTGCTTGGTGGCGTTGTCTATCCGATAGATGTTGCAGTCGGCCGCACCGACGGTACTCCCAACTCTTGCGGGTATCCCGCCGCTCGGTGTCAAGGCGACATAGATATCAGGCGTGAACTGGTCGCTGTCATCTGGCTCGGGACGGTTGCGGGTATTGCGGGGCTGGCTCTTAAACCAGTCCACCATCTCACGCAGCAGCCCCAGGTCGTCCTCGGAGAGTCCGTATATCTGCTCTGCCATGAGTCACGATGGTAGGAGGTAGAGGGAGAAGCGGGCATCGCCGGAGAGAGAACGGATATACATACCGCCCGAACTGGTTGGCTGGAATCGGCACGACTCACCCGTAGCGATCGTAATACAGGCCATCTTCTCAAACCCAATCTCCAGCACCTTCGCCAGCGCCTCGCGCTTCTGCCTCTCCGTGGGATAGACCATGAAGGTTTTGAGCCCTTCCAGGTTCTTGACTATGAGCAGACTCGGCTCCTTGACCCAGCTGGACTCCGGCACTAGGGGCATCCACTCCTCCGTGGCCACCAGACTGCGAACGTATGCCTGCTCGATGGAATCCACTTCCCTGAAGTACCGGGTATCTACGCTGGTGGGTTGCTCCCTCGGGAGCTGGTAGTAGACGGTCTCCACCACGCCTATGCGGGCCTTGAACGCCGTCGGCGGTGGCTGCTCTCTGGGCTGTCTGGGTGCCGGTGATGGGACTGGTTGACTGGACATTGCTGCTCCTTAGCCTAGAACCGACTCCCCCCTACTTGTCGAAAGCCTCCACTAGCAGGTTGCACGGTGCCACATCTGCCTTGGCTGCCAGTACGGTCACTACCCTGTCTGCCGATCCTGTTCCCGTACCCGGTATCAACTCTCGGTTGATGAAGCGGGAGAGGCGGACCACCGTGCTCTCCCCAGGCAGCAACTCCAGGAACGGGTAGAACACCGCAGCGTCTTGGTCGTAGATGCCGATCATCACGAAGTTCGTCTGGTCGTAGTTCTCCATCCGTGCCCAGCCTCCCAGCGTGGCAAGGTTGGCGAGGGTGATGACCGTTATATTCGTGGCGATGACCACCATGCCAGGCGTGGGACCGCTTGTGCCGAGGAAGTCGGCGGCGAAGGCGTTGGGCCTCGTAGGGCCGTAGCTTATGTTACCCTTGTTGATTGTCAGGCTCACCCGTACCTGTATCTCTGCCGCCATGTCTGCCTCACTAAAATTGGACGGGAATCCCCAATTGCAACAGATCCCCATCCTGGTAGTACTGGACGGGTATCTTGCCTGGACCGCCTGCGAACGGGGAAGTACCGACTGGGTTGCCGAGATCGGCCGGGAGACCGTCACCGTTCAACACGACGTTGGCCGGGTTGCCGTTGAAGTCCACGAAGCGGATGAAGTCCTTTGGGTCCTGCGAATCTGCGTCATCATCGGCCTCGTAGCCTCCATAGTTTTCGTCGGCTAGATCAGTAATCCACTGCCCGCGCAGAACCTTAGTGCCCTCGTCCAACAGTTCCCGGTCGAACCCGTCCGCCTTGAGATCGAAGGTGAAATTTCGCTCGTAGTAGACGAAGCACGTCCCGTAGAACTTCCGCTCCCAACTGAAGTCGCTGAGCTTTATGCACCTAGCATCCAGACCCCAAAGCGGGTAGGCGTTGACGGTGTCCCGCAGACCCTCGCAGGTGGCCAGGTCGAGGTTGGGCACGTTCTGACTTATCTTGATCTGCCCCCGGTTCTTGTCGAACTCAGCCTTGGGTCCGTGAAATAGCTCGAAGGCCGAGTTCGTGATCGGGTTGCCGTCCTTGTCGTATACCACCTCTTCCTGGTAACGAACCGAGCTGCCGCTGACTCTCTGCGGGGTCAGGAGCGGGTCGGATATCTCCTGCTCGGGGCAGAACTTCCACCACGGTTGCGTCGTGAATGTGTTCGTCACCTCGAACTGGGTGTTGCGCTCATCATCCACCGCTGGGACTACTTCCATGTCGAACTTGCAGAAAGCGTAGATGTCGATGTCCTGCGCGTAGAACCAGAAGTTTCCGGGGATGGGCAAGCCAGGAGTCTGCATGACGTTGGCCGGGCCGTCGAAGGTATCGCACTGCACTTTCTGCGTGAGCTTGTAGGTGCGGTGGCCTATCTCGCTCCGAGTAGCGGACCACTTCGCCGGGCCTAGAAGTATGCAGGTCACGCGATGCTCCCGCTCAGGTTGGCAGTGGCTAGAACTATGCTGGGACCACCGCCCTTGTTTGCTGCCATAGCTGTGTTGGTGGCGATCTTGTTGAGGACTGCTACCTGAGTCTCCGAGGCATCCTCTATCGCCTCTGCTGCTGGGTCCTTCTGCCCTCCAGCACTTTGGGTCTCGGTCTTCTTGGCCGGGGCGTTGAAACTAGCCGCATACTCTTGGATATGGGTAAGCGCCTCGCTGGAGCCGAACAGGGCGGCGTCTACCTTCTTCATGCCTTCATGGACACCCTTGCCGAATGCCCCCCCGAGGATGCCACCAGTATCGCTCCACTTCTTCTCGCCCTCCTTCTTCTCCTTCTCGCTTGGCACTACGCCACCACCTTTGCCTAACTCCTCCTCCTTTCGCTTGCGGAACGCATCGAAGCTTTCTCTCAGCTCTCCACCCAGGTCGGCGTACTGCTTCTTGAGCTGCTTGGTGTACTCGCTTTCTCCTTCTCCACCCATTCTCTTCATCGTGTTCTCAAACGCATCACTGAAAGCTATAGCTACCCTAGTGCCGATGTCCTGCCATTCCCCCTCTCCACCGAAGAGTATTTTGATATTGTTCCAAGTCGCTAACGCGCCGGCGTAGAGTGCAGCCCAGTATCCAACGACAAAGGACCAGTATTTATTCCAAGCGGTTGTCATCAAATCAATAACTTGCGAGGTCCATATGCCTATCTGCGTCCAGGCTACCTGTGCCGTCAACTTGAGGTTCTTGAAGCCGAACTCGATGGCCCATAGTGCCAGTAGTACATCCGACTTGATCTTGGACCAATTGACCGAGGCGGAGAGTCCTATGCTGTCCCATGTCTCCTTCGCTGTCGTCTTGATGGCCTCCCACACGTCCTTCAGCCAATCCCAGAATGCGGAGGCAGCTTCCTTGATGGCAACCCATGCAGCCGATCCCACCTGCCCTATCTCATCCGCTATTGGAGCGAACCACTCCCAGAACTCGCCAGCCTTCTCCTTCACGTAGTCCCAAGCGGCTAACCCCACTTCCTTTATCTTGTTCCAGACTGCTGTCATCCCCCCTAGGCGGTTGACTAGTAGAGCTATCGCTCCCACCGCTACTCCGATCACGGCTCCCCAACCACTGAAGGCCATGAGCACAGGAGTAATAACCGTCTTGACTATAGCCAGCGTCGGCCCGAGCCCGTGGAGACCTAGGAGTAGAGCTGGGAGGCCAAGAGTCACTACCTTCGTTACCTTGTCCAGCGAGCCGAACCAGTCCACCGCCATCTTGAGTCCGGTGACTACCGGGTTGAAGACCGTCGCCACGGCACCACCAAGATCGATGAAGAGTGCGTGGAAAGAGTGTTTTAGGTGCTCGATCTTGCCGACGCTGCTCTCTGTCTCTGCCTCAGCCACCTTCAGCCCACTGGCGATGAGGTGTTGCGCCTTGGCCACCAGCTCCGACTCGTCCTTGATCCCACGGAGTCCAGGTATTCTCCTCAGCAATTGGACATTACCCTGCTCCAGCGCTGCCGTTACCCGGATGTAGGTGCGAGACAGCTCCTCATTTCCCTTGGCTAGCCCGATGGCGTTCTTCACTACCCTCTCCGCTGCGTCTCCGCTGAAGCCCATCACCTCGGCCTGCTCCAGCATGGACCGGGTAGCCCCCTTGGTGACTAGGCTGTGCTCGGCCACCTCCTTGCCGAACTCCTTGTAGCGGGCTAGCAGTGGCTCTACTGCGTGGCCGTTAGACTCTATGGCAGCGGTCAGCCGTATGGTGCTCTTCTCGAACTCTCCAAAGGCTCCGAACGCCTCCTTGAACCACTCGCCAGCCCCAAGCAACTCCAGCGCTCCGAGAGCGGAGTGAGCGAACCCCTTCAGGCTGTTGGAGTGCCCATCGATTTGATGGGCCGCCTCCTCCACTTGGTGGGCAGAATGCTGCGTCTCGGTCACGGCGTCGGTGAGCATCTTCTGATACTCAGACCCGTCGCCGAGGAGCCGGACCACGATGGCCTCAAGTTCTGTCTCTGCCCCGCCAGCCATGTCGGTTACCCTTGCCAACGGTTAGCAAGAAGCGGACAATAACGGTGCCTTAAACCCCTTTGCCGCGCTGCGGGGGTTCGGACGACAAGCCGGCTCCCAAGGCGCGGCGCCTTGTCGAAAGGAGCAGAAATCATGTCCGCAGTTCCACTCGGCACAAAACTGCATCCCGACGGACTTTTATCCCGCCTGGCAACGGGGATAGTGCTGGCGGTAGTCCTGGTAGCTCTGGGTCTGACGCTGTGCCTTCCCATCGCTCCGTTCATGATCGCGTTTGCGGTGCTGGCCATTCCGATAAGCCTCTTTCACTACTCCCGCCACGGCGATTGCCCGAGGTGCGGCAATAAAGTCTCGGTGAGAAAACGGAAGGGTGGAGTAACCTGTCGGGAATGCAAGACTAGGCTCCTGATTGTGAAGAATAGACTGTTAGCTACGTGATGGTTCATCGCCATTTCCCGGAGGTTCATACCCTACTGCTGGCAGCCACTTCATCTTGGCCCACAGGTCTGCCTCTTGTAACGTCTTCGGCTTCCTACGGGACCTAGCCGCCGACCCGTACTGGCTACTCAACCTCTCCGCCTCCTGCCTCAGCCACTCGATCCAAACCATGTATTGCCGGTGGGTCAGAGGGCCGGGCCAGCCCAATAGGTCGTTCAGGCTCTTCCTCAGCTCGTGCGCTAGGCGGAGGTGTCCACCGTAGCGCTCGACGAGTTTTTTACCCCGTCCTCGACCGTGCCGTTGTCGGCTATCTCGTTCCGCTTCTTTTGCAGCTCCCCTATCTGCCTACTGAGCGAGGTGACGGTGACCTGCTCCTCCAGCCCGCCCATTTCCTTCGCTCGCTTGGCAAGTGGCTTCACCACCCGGCTAGGCCACTTGCTGCGCAGATCCTCTAGCGATACCTGCACCTGCTTCCCCGCTGCCTCGAACACGCAATAGGAGAGGAGCAAGGAGTCGGCCTCATGGATGTTGTCCGGCACTCCCAGCGGCTTGGTGTTGGCGTCTAACTTGACTCCCTTGGTCATGGTGTTGCGGTAGGCTATGACGCCGGCTTCGGTAGGCTCGCGGAGTATGTACTCACGCCGTTGGTGGGTGAACTTGAACTCCTGCGGGGCAAGATCGTCGAAGTTCATGTATCCGTCTGTGACTACTGCTTCTGCCATTGCTGCTCCTTAGAAATGATTCCCCCCTTATCACTACGTGCCGGCTGCCGACGTGTAGAGCGGCCCGGCCTCGACGTTGTTTGCAGGATCCCAGTTTGTCGGGACTACGGTGATGGTCAAGAGTGGCATCTCCCCTTCCTTGTGCTCCGCCGGCTCCGCCTTCTGCAAGTACCCGTAGAACGCCACGGTGTCGTTGGTCGGGAAGTGGACGGTGACCGAGTCCTCGTGGTTAATCATCGTGACCAGATTGGTCGCGCTGTTGAAGGCGTCCGGATCGTAGGCGGCCGTCACCTTGATCGGGGTCAAGGTCTTTAGCTTCCTTGCCCGCATGGTGCGCCAGAGGATGTTGAGCATGGTCGTGTTGTTGATCGGCTCACCGCCGTCTATTCCGGGTGGCTGGGTCGTCACCTCCCAGAACTGGATAGCCGCGTTTGCGGCAAAGGCGATGGTCGTCGGGAACCCGTCCGGCATCTTCCCACTGGCAGGGCTAGGCAGGGACCGGGCAGTGATGGTTGGTGCTGCCATTCTTCTCTCCTCTGTTCCTCGGTTACGATACCTCTCTCAGCGCTACAGTTCCGTTTAGCGTGAACAAGAATCTCTTGGTTCCGGGCTGCCTCCCCAGCGGTATCACGTTGCCCTTGAGACAGCAGTTGTATATGAGGTAAGTGCTGGCATCTATTACCACGGTGGCGACGTGTACGTGCTTGGCCAGCTGGTCGGCTATGGACCGGATCTTCTTGAACCCGATCTTTGAGTCCGTCGCCCTCACCCGCACCTGGAATCCCTCGTGCTCCATGTACTCACCGTCCAGCATCGACCGAGCGTCTATGTTCCCAAGTTCGTTGTAGACCGTGATCGTGTCGTCCGGGCTCGAAGGCTCCGCGTCTGCCTGTACCTGCCACGGAGCACCGCTGCCGGTGGCTACACCCTGGCCAAGAGCTATGAGCAGCCGGGCAATGATATCGGCCGGGGAGTGTAGTAGCAGTCCTGCCATCTCTAGTCTTCTCGTAGGTCAAGCATAGTGCGAGTGCTTTTCTTAACCCTCAAGTCGTCTGGTCGCTCCTGATTATGCTTCCGTCTTAATGCTTCCAACTCATTCCTATCTTCCTCTCGCATAGCACTCTCCATGCGGGTGAAATCATGAAGAAATACCAGGAGCCAAGTACTGATAGACCCTGCTATGAACCACACTAGATCCTTGAGTATCGGGTCCATCTCTACTGTCCCTGCGGCGGCATGCGCGTGGGGTTGGTGGTCACGCTCCAGTTGCAGTAGCCAACCTTGCCGCCCACGGTGGTTACTATCACCTGGAATAGATACGTGCGCCCTCCCCGTATCGTGATCCCCGCCGGTACGTCCCAACGGAAGTTGAACCCCGTCCTGTCGCCCCCATAGGCCGGATCGTTCGTGCTGGTCTGGAGCGTATCGAACATCGTGGCAGCCGGGGTGAGAACCGGAGCCGGCACATCTACCAGTTGGTTCGGGATGTCGTTCGTGCTGGCAATGCTCAACACCATCGTCGCCACATCCGCCTTCTTAAGTGCATACCCCTCGCCCGGATTGCCTGCTGTGCCTGTGCCGTCTCGGGAGGTGATGCGCCCGTAGAGGGTACAGCTTCCCCCTTGGTCGCAGCTACCAGACACGACAAAGCTCTTGCTCGCCATCCACTACCCCAAGACGTTGCCCTGCTGTATCCCTGGAGAGAATACCCACCCCCGTGACAGACCCGGCTCGTACACCCAGCCCGACCGCAGCCCAGGCGAGAAGATGGTTCCGGAGTAGAGCCCCGGAGCGTAGGCGTAGCCCGTCTGCAATCCGGGCTCATAAACCGATCCCTGTATCAGCCCCGGAGCGTACACAGAACCGTCCTGTATGCCCGGTGAGAAGATGTCCCCATCCTTAAGCCCTGGAAAGTGGACGTACCCGCCGAACAGCCTCGGCACGCTGGGCTGGACTACCGACAGGCCGTCCGGCGTCACCCACACGTCGGTGATTACTAAGTCCTGCCCAGAAGACGCCCAGTTGACGATCATGATTTAGTAGTCCGGTCCAAGCCCACGGGCTCTGATCTCAAGCTCAGTAAACGGCTCTAGATCCAACTGTTTGCCTATCAGTTCGTGACTCGTCCCTCCGTGGTACATGATCTTGCCTTTCGTTACCGTGAAATGGCAGCAGCTTCTCTTGGCCTGCGGGCTGTACCCCTTCATGCTTGGATCATTGCATGTCTCATTAATCGACGGCCTGAACGTGGGGCTCTCTACGTTTCCGTCGAATGTCCAGTTGTGTTGTGGCAACTGGTTCTTAGTCGGGATAATGTGCTCTCGGCCACAACCCTTGCACTTAACCAACCAGCCGGCCTTGCATTCCACAGTTAGTATGCTCACGACTGTGTCACCATCGTTATCCACTTGTCGGCGGCTCCCGAGGCGGTGAAGTGAAAAGTCACCACTCCGGCGTTCAGGTCGTTGGCTGTGAGGTTTATAACGTAGGTTCCTCCGCCTACTTCCGTCGGGGCATTGTCGGCAGCGGCATACGCCCCTCCGTCCTTTGACCTAGTTACTGTTATCGCAAGCAGCGGTATGCCGACCCCGCGAGCGTCCACCATCACGAACTCGAAGTTAGGCAGTGCCACATTCTTCTGAGGATGTACCCCCTTCACCGTCACATAGCCGTTGGCATCCAGCAGGGGCTCATCGGCCGACTCTATGGAGTACCTAGAGGTGCTGTCCACGGCTATAACCCACGGGCGGTCTACCGTGGCTACCTTGGTGGCGTTGACGTAGCCTATGATGTTTCTCGCTTGACCGATTCCTGCTCCCTGCCATATCCGTATGCGAGTGAACCGGTAGTAGCTGTCCGGCCCGCTCTCGCTGGCAGCTAGGGTGATGGTGCTGGTCCCACCCGCCTGCGCCAGCCCGTTGTGCATGGACTGTGAGTCGAGGGCGCTTATCTTCGGGTATCCACCTACGTCCGGGGTGGCGATGCCAGCCCCGAGCCACGCTACCGTATCGACCTGAACTGGTCGGATGAGGAACACCGAGGTATTGTCCGGAGCCGTTGGCCATGCTGGGTAGATGGTGGCGATCTTCGTGCTGCCAACGTAGCCGACGCACACCCCTGCCTCTGGAGCTCCAGTTCCGGAGATGATCTGTATGCTGTAGTTGACGTAGAAGTTGTCTGAGGCCGATGCCCCCGCATCCAGCTTTATCGTCGTGGTACTGTTGCCCGTAGCCTGCGCCGTGTTCACCCGCATGATCTCACGGGTATCCACGACCGGGACTCCGGCCGTGTTGGTAGCTGCCACGTTCGTACCAGCCCATTGCGTGACGTTTGCAGTGACTACTCCTGCTAGAGAGGCGATGATGCTGTCCGTCTCTCCTTCGACCTCTGCTATGTCACCGGCTATGGTTGTTACCGGAGCGCCCAAGGTGGTGATTATGGTTCCTGCCCGAATGTAGGCATCCCCGGTCTGAACTGTGTTACCGTCCAAGTTCTTGATCGTCGTCCCGGTCAAGTCAACAGTAGTAGTAGGGGCATTGATGTGTGCCCAATCTACGCCGACGTACCCCGCTGCTCCAGCAGAGGCCGTGCCGAGTATCTTGCCGAGGTCTATTCGACCGCTGGCATCAACCGATAAGGCGGCCGTGGCATTGCCCACAAATGCCCCCACGGTCACTCCGGCTCCGCAGGTCACGGTCTGGGTCTTGATCGTATTCACATCCACCTGCTGGGTAGTTGCGATCGTGGTTCCGGTCAGCCCCACCGTGGTGGTGGGAGCGTTCACATGGCTCCAGTCTATCCCAACGTATCCTGCTACCCCTGCCGATAGAGTGCCGAGAGTGTACTTCAGGTCTACCAGCGGGATGCCATTGACGTTGGGAGCCACGACCGCATGAGCGTTCCACTGCTCTACATCGGCATTTGTCTCGTTGAACCAGTGCCTAGGGATGATGGAGATGCCAGCCGTCGAACTCTTGCCGTGGAGGGTCACGCATGAGTAGTTGTTCTCTCCAGCAGCGAACGTGGCCTTATACAGCCCCTTGCAGTTGGTACTGTCTATCTCGGTCACATTTGGGGCAGCCGGGGTGAACTCCGTACCGTCTCCGACCCCTCGGATAGTGTGGTTGGCACCGTCTCCGGTCTTGCCAACATTATTCACGGCGTCCCAGGCCAAGTAGCACACAGTTACCGCCGTATTCTTGTAGGGCACATCACCACTCGTTGTCGGCGCATAGCTGGTAGATCGGCACGATGACTCCGCTGGAAACCGGGTTGTAGAGGATAACGATCAAACCTGATACTCCTACACCACCATTCAGGCTTCCGTTGCCTCCGCCACCACCACCGGCTCCGTAACTGCCTCCAGCCCCACCCGCACTAACGGCGTTTGCTCCACCACCACCACCACCACCAGAGCCAAGTATCGTTCCGGAGGCAACAGCTCCAGTTGGCGCAGAGGTAGTAGTTAATTCAGTTCCGCTGCCACCACCAGCTCCAACTCCACCACCAGTTCCTCCAATCGCGTTGTCTCCAGTCCCGCCAGTCTGGGACAACGTGCTGCTCGCTCCTGCACCGCTAGGTCCGGCTGCCCCACCACCACCACCGCCACCACCAGCACCCGGCCCGTTACTTCCAGTGCCACCGTTGAAAGCGTTCGCGCTTGGCGTGCAGCTTGCGGCAGCTCCTCCAGCTCCGCCAGCACCACCGGCAGCACCAGTTGCACCAGCAACGCCAGCCTTGGCAACCACTATGTTGGTAGAACTCGTGTTTGTTATCTTGGTGTCCGTGGCAATTCCAAACCCAATCGTGACCGTTCCTCCAGCTGCGCCCAAAGTAGCATTGGTGAGTTTGGCAAACGCCCCTCCACCTCCACCTCCTCCAGGGCTGCCCGTACCAGATTGTCCTTTACCTCCTCCAGCACCGCCTCCAACAGCCTCAACAATGTTGTCGGCATTGTTCCAGTCACTTGGCAAGACGAAGCTGGTCCCAGTGATGATGGCGAATATATTGGAAAAGGCGTGGTGCCTCGGCACCGAGAGGATGATGCGTATGACCTCATCGTCACTGAACTGTCTCAGGTAGTCCAGCTTCTTGAGGTCACGAGCCCCAAGCTGCCGTCTCTGGAAGCGCAGTTCCTTCGGGTCTCGGAGTTGCCTCAGATACTCCAGTTTCTTCCGCTCGTAGCAGTGCAAGTCTCACTCCAGCCTGGTGAACGCGCTGGCGCGTAAATTTCCGAACTCGATTGGCGTTCGCTGCTGGCTTTCTCGTTGAAGCCGTAAACCGCACAACAGCAATGCCTGCCCTAGAGTCTTCCCCGCCCTTAGCGCCGTGGTTAGGATCTTGCTGAAGGTGCCATCATTCGACATCTCCCGCATAGGCTTCTCTAAGAACTTGCTGCTGCCGTGCGGACCCCAGTAGACCCCGAGTCCACTCTTTCTCGGCATCCCCTCCCACTTCATCTCCATGTTCTCGTGGACGAAGATGGCGTACGCAGCGGTGAAGCCAACGGTCACGCTCACATCACTGTCCTTGCGAGCCTGCGCCGCCTTTGCTCGCAGCTTGCTGACCAGACTTTGCAGTCTCTGGATCTCGGCCATTACGTGTACGCCTGCGCCTTAGTTCCTCGATACCTCTTCAGTTGCACCGTCCGCCGTATGACGCGCATCTTCACGTCTGGGGTGTTGTAGTAACTCACCACCTCCATAAGCTCCGGCTCCTTGCTCAGAGTTGAGGAGCCTGTACCCAGCCAGTCCGAGAGCTTGCCGAGCCACATGAGGCTTCCTGAGAGTATCGTCAGTCCCACCACTACCTCGGCGTCGATGTTCACCACGTCTCCGTCTCTGGTCGTGATCTCCTTCTTGACGTATTTCCACCTGACGGGTATCTGCTGGGGTGGTCCCACCTCCGGCTCCCCATAGGCGTTGGTAAGGACTATGCCCTCGGCTATGAGCACCGGGAGCAGTACCGCCGTCTGGCCTCCGGGGACGGATAGGTCATGGACTTCTGGGGCTGGCATTCATTGAGTCTCTACGTCGTGGTCTTTCCACAGGTCGGCGTACACTTCCCCGTTCTTGATCCGATACAACGTCCTTACAGAAATCCCGACCTCCCTGGACACGCGAGTTACCGACTCGCCACCGGTTAATCGTCTCCTAAGTTCTCTGGCGGCCTCGTCGGAGATTGTTCTCACCAGCCTTGACCGTACTATACCGTCCCTTGCAAAATCTATAGTCATGTTGTCTCGGTGTGTGCCCCAAGAGATGTTGCTCAGCGAGCTATCCCACCTACCGCCAGGACCATGCCTTGTTTCCATTCCCTTTGGACGCGGTCCAACGAATGCTTCTAGGACTAAGGTGTGGACATACTTCGTAATTTCTGGAAGTTTGCCCCTCCCAAGAGTCACAGCCGGATACCCGTTCTTTGCGCGAGGATGAAGAAGTCGTGGGAACGGCAACCATCCAACAGTTCGACGCCCTGGACGCCAACTTCGTACTCTCCCTATGTTAGACACGTCGTAGCCCTCGAATCCGACAACCGGCCTCCACTGCTCAGTCACTGACATGCCACTAGCTCCTTTGGTCGTATGGCGTTTGTTGGCTAGGCGGGCGCCCTAACCAAATGCCCTGACATACCTTCCTCTTGTCGTCGGCAAACAGCGCTTGCAGGCATCCGCTGGTATCTAGCCGCATCGCCTTCATGCCGTACTTGCTGCCCTCAAGGTACATATCCGTCTTGCCCTGAAACTGCGCCGACGCCCCCTGTGTGGTCTTGCTCTGGTACGCCTGATCGGTCATCACGTAGTCGTGCGCCGCTAGGTTCCGCTCGATCAACTCCAGCCGGCTGGCCAACATGGTGATGCCACGAACGTTCTGAGCCTGCGCTACCAAGTCGTCCACCGTGGCAGAGGCGCTATCGCAATGCTGTTGAAGATCGGTCACGCCGTCGTAGTCGCCGGCAAGGAGCGTCTGGACTTGCCCCGGAGTTGTGCGGCTCATGGTCGTCCCTTTGGAAAGAAATGAGCGGGGTGGCGTCGGAGCAGCATGAGGGGGGATCTAAGCCCCAGTGCGGCCCTTCCGTCTGGACCAGCAACAGCCAGACCACCCCGCTCGTTTGTCTACGGCTTCTTCTTGGCCCCTCCCGCCGGAGGAGTCACCGGAGCGGCCGGCGTGTTGGCGGCAATGTCTGCCGCGAGAGCGGCCTGCGACGTTTGCAGCGCCGTTACAATCGCTGCTAGTTTTGTCGGGTTCGTCCCAGCGGCGGCGAGTTGAGCGGCCAAGTTGTTGATGAACTGGACGGCGGACCCTTCGACAGTGACATTTTGGGCCACCTGAGCGGACAGGGCGGCAAGGGGATCAGTCGGAGGTGCTGACATAGTTCGTGCTCCTTACTTGGGTTGGTTGGCTTTAACGGATGCTTCCAGGGCGTCACCAGACGCCCTGAGTTGGTTCGTGGCATCAACAAGCGCCTGCGGATCATTGTTTGGGTCGTTGATAGATGTCGCTATGGCGGCGATCGCCCTAGACTGCTGGTTGAGCAACCGGATGATGTAGTTGAGATTGCTGCTTACGGAGCCGAAGCCCGGGGAAATAGAAGCTCTCGCCTTTCGGTATGCTGTTAGCCTGGAATATGCCCCCGCCTGCGCCTCTTTGCCGCCACCCGGTTTTGCGTCGGCTCCCCAAACGTCGGTAGACGTGCCGATCGCCGTTTCGATCGAGGCATAACCAGTAGGGGCCAGCGTGAACGGTTTCGATAGTACCCCACGGAAATCGAAAGGCCCCGCCGTCTGTTCTTCCTCAAACCATTTAGGAAGAGCGAAATTAGCGACAGGAACGCCGTCGATCTCGTACCCAGTCCCCTCAAGCATGTCGCCGATTTCATGCGGCCAGATGGCGCGTCCAGAGAGGTATGGGCCTTCGGCAAGGTCTGTTACGTAGGGGTTGATGAGCGATTCACCAACTTCGTGGCTGAGGACTTCCGGCCACGCAATGCCAGAGGTTTTCGCGAAAACGTAGCTAACCGTTGCACCCTGCGCGTCTCGGGTGTGATAGCCTTCCGCACCAGCCTGGTCTGAGTTGTCCAGTATGAAGACAATCTCGTATCCCGGCGTGACCTTTGTGTCCTTCCACAACTTTGCCGGAATGTTCCAGGTGGGCGCAATGTCCCGCGCCACCTGCGTCTGGACGGCATTGGCGGCAGCCTGGAAGTCCGTTTCGCTCACCACCGTCGATTGGTTGACTAGCAACACCTGTCGCATCAGTCTCGTGCCTTCCAGGGGTTGTGCCTACCGTCATCAACCCAGACCCACGCTAGGAATCCAAGGATGATGACGGCGACAGCTACTATGATGGCTGCCTCAATGTGAGCACCGTTATCATGGGCCGGTCGGTGCAGCGGCAGAGCCGGCCGGAGCCGCTGCACCGATCCCACCTACAAGGCTGCCGATCAATGGCAGTAGCAGGGGAATCGCCGCCGCCATTGCCGGGTTGCTGGCGAGTAGCGGAGCCAGAGCAGCAGGCAGGCCGCCGAGGAACGATTGCACCTGCGAGGTCGGCACGCTGGATAGTGCTTGCTTGATCGGGGCAAGGGCGCTTCCAGTGCCGCCGGATACGCCACCCGAGGAGACGAAGATCGGCCACAGCGGAAAGCCGCCCGCCCACTGCGGATCGATCAGTCCAGCCGGGTGGTTGCCGGCAATGACGAAACCGTAGTACTCTTTGAACGAAACCGAGGTCTCAAGGTTGATATCCTTGTAGGCCATTGTTGTCTTGTCGAATGGAGTACCGCCTGGCACGGGTCCAAGGCGTAGATTCTCGGCGCAGGCGAGAACCGCAGCAATCAACTGACCGAGCAGGTCAACGACGGTCGATTGGAAGTCGTTCCCGCTAGGCACTGCCACGGGCGGAGTAGCGGGAGGGGCTGATACGGGTGAAGACATTAGTTCGGTGCTCCTAGTTCGGGTTCTTGATTAGTAGCTGACGCTTCGGTTTCCTCCTCTTCGTCTAGCGGAGGAAACCAGTTCTCAGGGTTCATTGCATAGAAGAATTTGGAGACTAGAACGCACGGCCAGAATGCGATCGTGAACACGGTTATGGCCGTCCATCCCCAGTTCCACTTCGTAAGGCTACTTCCCGGCCTACCGAGGTGGGATATCCACGAGCAGGCCATCAGGCCGGCGCAGAAGACGTATGCCAATACCCAACCCCACCAAGGCATTACTCACCTCACGTGATAGATCGCATTGGTCCAACTTGTCTTCCACTTTGAATAACTCATGTACCCGACGGGCGCAGCGGTGGAACCGGCACTCGGCGGTGCTCCGCCAGCCGGTGGCATCATGCCGGGAGGCGCTCCCCCGGCCGGCGGAGAAGCCTGCGGCGGCGCCCCCACGGACGGCGGAGCAGATGGAGGCGCTCCCACCGCAGGCGGTACTACGATAGGCGGTGCTGGGTGGAGGATGATCGGCGACTGCGGCACCTGAAACACCGGGGGCGCTCCAATGGCCGGCGGTACGTACGGTGCCGGGGCGATGGGCGTCGGGACGTAGGGCGGTGCTCCCATCGATGGCGGTACGTAAGGAGGCGGTCCCACAGCAGGCGGAACGTAGGGAGGAGCACCAATAGCAGGAGGCACGTAAGGGGGAGCGCCAATAGCAGGCGGTACATAGGGCGGTGGTCCTTCAGCCGGAGGGTAGTACGGCGGAGCCCACGGCCCGGCGCCGGGTTGCCCTTGGATGTACGGGGCGACGTAGGGGGCAGGCGCTACTTGAGGAGCCGGCTGCTGGATGATAATTGGCTGCGGTGCGGGTGCAGGCGGTGGAGGTTGATACGGGGCAACCGGGGCAGGAGCCGGCTGTGTGCCCCCTGCCTCCAGCCTCTCCAGCCTCCGTTCCACGCTGTTGCGCCAGGGCAGGATGCAGACTCGGTGGTAAGTCGGTGGCGCTTGCGCCGGTTGGCACAGTGCCATCAGTAGGATCAGGCTGTTCATCTTCTCACCTCATTTTTGGCTCTTCGTTCGTCTTCATATGGGTTGTCCGGCAGTTCAGGATTCATTCCGTCGAACAAGTAGTAGGTTCTTATCTTCCCGTCTGGCATTTTCTCTGCTCGAACAGGAGAGCGTTTGTATCCCCACTTCGGGAACTTCTCCAAGTCGGCCTTTGTGTTCTGTGTTACAGCAGCGGTGTGCTCGTCCGTGAATCGATGCGGATGCCCGTCTTTCTCGTAATTGTGCTTTAAGATCGCGTCGGCATAGATGCCGTTGGGCATGTACCACCATTGCCAGGACGCGAGGCCGTGCCATCCAGAGCAGCCGCTTCGGTAGTAATCATGGAAGCCAGTCGCGCCATACTTGCACGTCGCTCCGAAGGCACGGCATTCCTTCGCTGCGAGCAGCCAGACCCACCGTTCAACTAGCTGGCGCTTCCGCTCTTCGTTCTCATTCAGCGGTTGATGCCAGTCCTCTCTCTCTGCCGTCCGCCTGTCTTCCATGTGGGGAACGACAGCCACGGCATGGACAACCAACGTCGTGCGCCCGTCTTTCTCGAGAATGTACTCCGTCCTGATCCCGGCATCGGCGTACCCAGGCGAGCCATGCTTAATGGCTAGGTCTATTTGCTCCCGGTCACTTTCGTGGATGGGGTCAGGGAAAGGCACTTTTTTGATCGGCTCGCACGTCATCTCTACCTTGTGCTTCCCGTCCTTGGACTGGAGGATGATCTTCTTGCCTGGCTTGATCTCGACCGGACCTGAGACGCCATCTTTGTCCAGCTTGTGAACTTCCGGCTCTTGTCGAGCGGCCATAAGAATGAGAATCTGCAACCCAACTCCGGGCGCGCCGATCAAAGCAAATAGTAGAACAATCAGCCACTTCATCACGTCAACCTTCTTTCTGCCTCTTCAGTCCGTGACTCGGATCTATCTCCTGTGTCCGCCCCACCCGATGCTTAACCCAACTCCGGGGCTGTAACCGTATGGGTAGGTGTAGCCGGGGTAGTAGTACGGGGCTGGTGCCGGGACGACCGGGGCAACCGGAGCAACGTATGGAGTCGTCGGGTACGGGTAGTAGTAGGGGTAAGGGTTGTAATAGCCGTAATACGGCTGGGCATAGTAGGGGCGGTATCCCCATCCTCCGCCCACTCCAAGGCTGAAGCCTCCACGCCAATGGTCACGGTCATCCACCTTCGTCGTGCAAGGCACCGAGAGGGCGATCAGCAGAGCTAGTGCGTTCATGTCTTCACCGTTACTTGGGCCGTGGCTGGGACGTTGCTCAAGGCAGCCGTCTTGTGTAACGTCCGTGACTTGGTGTAGTTCACGATAGTCCAGGCAGAAGCCGCCACCGCTATGGCTGCCACGACAAGGTTAGTGATGGCACCGTAGAGGGTAGAGGCGTCGGCCGGCTTCACTATCCCGGTCGAGAGCATGATGCTCATACCCACCTTGAGGAACGTCAGCCAGGTCTCGCTCGGTATGCCAGTCTTGGCACCGATCCAGGTCTGCACGTCGGCAGGGGTCTCTACCACGGTTGGCGTCGGATCGGTCGCCACTATCGTCCCTCCAGTTGCCTCTGCACCCATGCGGGCGGAGGCCAGCTTACCGGGGGCTTCATGCCTCCAGCCGATGGGCCGGAAGGAGGCGCGCCACCAGCGGCCGGCGGAGTCACCGGCGGATTAGTTCCCGGTCCCGGAGCCGGAGGGTTAGGATTCACCACCGGAGGCGGAACGACAGGCGGCGTCGGCTTCATAGTCGGTGGCCCGACCAGTATCGTCAGCGGGAACATATCACTCGGCACGGTCAGGACGGTGCCCGTATCTCCGTGGGTCATGTTGATACCGGCTGGCGGCGGCCACGTGGCGTGCTGCTTACGAGCCTGTTCCAGCCACTTCTTGCCATCGCAGCACTGGCAGTCCTTACAGGTGCATCCCGGCCCGCATGGACAGTCGGGGCAGCACTGGCCTACCTCCCTGCTCTCCCTCACCGCCGGCACAGGCTTATCCGGGCTAGTGTCAATTCTCGGCGCATGCGGAACGTAGTACCTCGGCGGTTGCTGCGCCCTGGTGCAACTCACGAGGTACAGGAAGCACGCCACGACGAACCCGGCTGTCAAGAAGCTCCACCACGGACTCCACTTGCGGTTCATACTCTTCTCCTGCCCCGTATAGGGGCGGTTAGTGTTCACGTCACGACAATCTGCCCGGTGGTCTCAGCGTTGTGCCCGTCGTGGAATGTCCACGTTCCCGGAGGCACTCCCGTCAAGTCGAAGCTCACGCCGTCATCGGGAGCTATGTCCTGCCCGTTGGCATCGGCGTTAATCAGGCTGTCCGGAGATCCGTCATCCCAGACCACCGAATGCACGACGGCGTCGTTGTTCTCCACACCGAGCGGTGTAGAGGCCCTCACCGGCGTTGACTTCGGAGAGATGCTCCCCTCGGAAGTGAACTCGATCACCTTTGCCATGTCTGGATCTCCTTGAATACCCCGCACGGGGGCGGTTAGCGTTCTTCACTTCAGGTAGGGCACTGCTGCTGCGGAGGGTTGCTGTACCCTCTCTGCGGCTGCACCCGTATCATTCGCTGCCGTGGCTGCGTCTGCTGGTACTTCTGAAACGGGTCAGGACTTGGCTGGGTAGGAGCAGGACCAGGACCGCCGTTCCCAAGATCGAAATTGTTGCCACGATACAGGTCAATGTTTCCACTATCGCCGTATCGGTAGTATCCATCCCCGTACTCCTGACTGGGCGGTAGTTGCTGCTGCTGATGCTCATATATCCACTGATTGATCTGCGGCTGGTTAGGTGGAGTGGTCTGCGGTTGATAGAGCTGTGCCTGTAGCTGCTGTCCGCTATTCCAGCCGCACCGTTGAAGGAAGCCTTGAATGGCTCGCACCGAGCAGTAGATGCCGGGACCGCCGCGAGGATCTTCCTGCTTCGCTAATCGCGGAGGCCCTGCATAAGCGGAACACACGCCGATAAGCTGTCCGGTGTCGAGGTCAAGTAAATTTCCGCCTGATCGCCCGTGCCACGGAGGTTCCCGAGTGAAAGTAATGGATGGGTCGGAGGCGACCCCCCGACCCATCGGCACTGACGACCCAAGGAGCGTGGCTCGGCGAGTAGTCACGGGGAGACGCATTTCGTCATACCCCACAGACACTATGTTTCGGCCTGGAACATATCCAGGAGGAGCGACAGGGCACACGTAGGGAAATGGCCCCTGAACCTCTATTAGTGCGATGTCCAGTTTCTTGTCTTGGTAGACCAGGCGTTTCCAAGCCCGTTGATTTGTGCCCACAGGCCAACCCTGCGGGACCGGGAAATCCACCTTGAGCGGGGCACTGGTATTGTGCCCATCGAAGCCATGTGCGCATCCGAGAAGGTAGCTGTGCTGGGCGTCGGTGTAGATGACGGTGGCGGAACACCCCAAGCCGGGTAGGCGCACAACGGCGTCTATCGGCCCGGCCATCGCCACTGACGCGAATAGGAGACTCAGGATTGCGGCTGTGTAGCGCATTCGTCCGCTTTCTCCTTCAGGTGAATCCAGAGCATGCCAACCATTGCCGAACTTCCCGCGAAGAAGTAGCCGAGCATCGCTACCGCGAACCCTCTCCACCATCCGGGCGTCATGTCCTCGCAAACTTCCATTACCCAGCAGCCGACGCCCATCAGGGCCAGTCCACCGTAAGCCATCGACCAAAACAGAATTCCGATTGCGAGCAGCACTAGTCGTCCTGGTTGAAGTACACGACAGAAAACGCACAAAGAACCGAGAACAGAACCATTCCCATGAAGAAAAAGAACTGCCCCCAAGCCGTGTCAGTTCCGCCGACTTTGCTTTGCCCATAACCCACAAGGCCAAAGACAAGGGCCGCGCTTCCGATCAGGCTGGCGAATGTGTAAAGCGTATTCATTAGCCAAATACTTCCTTTACCTGTCTAACAAGTTCATCCCCGTTTGCCTTGGTGGGGATGAGCATTCCACCTTCGCCGATTTCGTTCCATGCGTAGTTCAGGACGAGCCCGATATTGGGACTGCCGGCAATGAACTTCTTGGCGGCGAGCAACAGTTCTCGGTACTTCTCCGGCGTAACGGCGTCGAAGTAACCCTCCGGAGGAATGTCGAGCGGGCGCCTGTCAAAACCGGCGCACACGACAGGCACGTACTTCGCCCCGGTCGCAGCAAAGCTGTCCCAATACGGCGGAATCGTAGTGAGTAGGCTGCCGTAGTCGATAGCCACCGTCTCTGTCGGAAGATGCCCGACGCTGGCGTAATCGCCGCACACGAAATCAAAGCCATCTGCCAGCGCCTGGGGAACGTCGGCTGGATTGGACAGCGTGCCACCCAGAAGCAAGTCGTTGCCCAGCCCAGCCCGATCTCTGAGCACCTGCAAAAATACCTTGGCGTTAGCGCCTAACTGAGAATGAAAGTCAGCCGCCGAATCGATAATCAGCACAGGCTTGCCGCCAACACGCAAGTACTGCGGATCGGCAAAGTAGCTTGCCCAGAGGTCGCAAGTGGTGCTCCAGACGCCTGGGTCTGTAATGATGT
>Ga0307476_10000140_pt1 | contig 72477 bp, 67 predicted proteins | sample atmos_gasesECM2C_2_FD_203314 | JGI IMG/M metagenome (GOLD analysis project Ga0307476, IMG submission 203314) | Hardwood forest soil microbial communities from Morgan-Monroe State Forest, Indiana, United States - atmos_gasesECM2C_05 | ecosystem: Environmental > Terrestrial > Soil > Temperate... | reverse complement strand
AGCATTTTTCGCGCACGCCTGCCCATTTCAGCGGCCGATTCAGGCTCCATTGATAGCCGCAGCAAATTGCGAACCAGCGCATCCGCGTCAGCTGGCTCGATGACGACGCCGCACGCGTATTGCTGCACAAGTCGTGCAAGTTCACCGTCCGCATCACCAATAACTATAACGGGTTTGCCGGCGGATGCGATCCCGTAGAACTTGCTCGGTACAATCAGGCCCTCAAGCTTGGGGTAAAGTGATAGCCAATGCGCATCGGGAACGCCTAGAGAATAGCCGAGCATTTGCCGCTCTTGATAGGGGATGAACCGGAACGAGCTATCAAGACCACGCTGCTTAACAATCCTGGCCAGTTCATCGAACCGTTTGCCGCCGCCGATCATTAAGAAAACAAACCGCGTGTCGCTGCGCAGGCGTTCGGCGGCGGCCAGCACAGTGTCGAACTCGTGAGCCCTGCCGAGATTGCCCGAATAGCCCAGGACGAATTTCCCTTCCAATCCCCATGCCTGACGTAACGGATTATCAGCCGGGGCAATGGGCTGGATGTCCTCGTCATTGGACCAGTTCGGGATAACATGGATCCGTTCCGCAGGAGTGCCCAGAGCTTCAACCTTTCCAGCCATCAAATGGCCAATGACTGCGGTCGCCTCGGCGTCTCGCAAGGAGCGATTGCGGAATGCCGCCAGGCTAGCGGCAAGGGGGCCACGCATGAATGGCACCCCGAGCTCTACGGCGGTTTCGGGGAAGACATCCTGCAGCCAATTAATCAACCGTGCGCCCTTGCGGCGCGCGGCAGCCATAGCAACGACAGAAACCAGCGGCGGATCTGTTTTGGCAATAACGATATCGCCTTGCCGCATAATCTGAGTGAGGCAACGCCACACCGACCGATAGAACGAAAAGTAATCGATCGAGCGGCCGAGCAAGGCGGTGCGTCCGAATTTTGTCGAAGAAACACGATGTACATTCACGTCATTGATAATCTCATTGGCCGGCAACGAAGCCTTCGGATCATCATAGATTTGGGTACCGGTGACGACGTGAACTTCCCTTCCCGTGCTTGCCAAGTAGAAGGCGAGATCCGAGAGCATTTGGCTCGTTGCCGAATGATCTGGGAAGAAGAATCTATTGACGAAAATTAATCGCTGCATCTGCGCCCTGCCCTTAGGCGGAGTGAATAAATTTGATCTAATAGCAGGCCGACGCGACAAGTAGCATGCCGAGAGTACCCTCAGCGAGTCGATCGTATTTCGCGGCACCGGCGCGGTTAAAGCTCGGGTTAGGGTCGACGCCGCCAATTCAGCGACTCCGAATCACGCTCAAGCCAACCGTCAGCGACAGATCAGCTCCGCCGAGGGTCACATCTTCCCCTGTATAACTGCCATTTCAAGGGAAGCCAAGCAGAGGGCGTGGTTGCGCATTGGCTTGCAAGAATTGATCGATCGGAAGACCTCTGTTCGGCGACTCGTAACGGGGTCAAGGCCAGGTCGGCCCACCCCAAGGCACGAATTCACCATTCGAACTGGCGTAGCTTCACATTGCTACACACGCGATTCATCGAATTAACTGTGTGATCGCCAATAATTGGACTACCATTGGGCGCTGTTATATTTAGCAACTGCTTAGCGTAAACACAGGCCGCGGCGACGGGAAAGATTTATGCGCATCGCGATGATCGGCACTGGTTACGTAGGCTTGGTTTCTGGAACCTGCCTTGCCGATTTTGGTCACCAAGTGATTTGCGTCGATAAAGATGCAGCCAAGATTGAAAAGCTTAGACGTGGCGAATGCCCGATCTACGAGCCCGGATTGCAAGATCTTCTGCGCTCAAATGTCAGCGCGGGGCGTCTGACATTCACAACGGAGCTTGCCGAACCGGTCCATACCGCCGATGTGGTCTTTATCGCGGTTGGAACACCATCGCGACGTGGCGACGGTCATGCAGACCTCTCTTATGTCTACGACGCAGCGCGCGACATCGCGGCGGCGCTCGATGGCTTTACTGTCGTTATTACGAAGTCCACGGTACCGGTTGGAACCGGCGACGAAGTCGAGAGAATCATTCGAGAATTACATCCGGGTGCCGACGTGACCGTGGTGTCCAACCCGGAGTTCCTCCGCGAAGGTGCGGCGATCCACGATTTCAAACACCCCGATCGAATTGTAGTGGGAACGGTCGACGAGCGCGCCAGGAAAGTGTTAGCCGAGATCTATCGGCCACTCAGCCTCAATCAAGTATCCATTCTCTATACCACGCGGCGCACAGCCGAGCTCATTAAATACACGGCCAACGCGTTTTTGGCGACCAAGATCACCTTCATCAATGAGATTGCAGACCTGTGCGAGCAAGTCGGCGCTGACGTGCAGGAGGTCGCGCGTGGAATTGGTCTCGACAACCGAATCGGCGAAAAATTCCTGCATGCCGGTCCAGGATTTGGCGGTTCCTGCTTTCCCAAGGACATACGGGCACTGATCAAGACCGCGCACGATCATGATGTGCACGTCCGTATCCTCGAAGCCGTCGCTTCGGTAAACGACGTGAGAAAACGCGCCATGGCCCGTAAAGTGGCGGCTATGTTCGGCGGCGTCATGCGTGCCCGGACCGTTGCGGTGCTTGGCCTCTCGTTTAAACCAAACACCGACGACATGCGCGAGGCGCCTTCGCTAGCCCTCATAACAGCACTGCAGGATATGGGCGCGCGTGTGCGTGCATTTGATCCCGTCAGCATGGACCAAGCAAGGGCTGTGCTCGAAAATGTGGTCTACGCTAACAACGCTTATGAATGTGCGGATGGTGCCGACGCGCTAGTGATCGCCACAGAATGGGAGCAGTTTCGTGCCCTTGACCTCAAACGCCTGCACGACCTAATGGCTTGCCCGGTGATCGTTGACCTGAGGAATATTTACCAGCCGGACGAGGTGAAGCGACACGGTTTTGCTTATGCCAGTGTCGGTAGGTCAACCGCAGAGCCTGCCTATCCCAATGAGCGCAGAAGAGCCCCGTCGGAGACGCGAAGGTATAAGCAGTTGGCCTGAATAATAGTCATAAAATCGACTTCGGAGTTTTAGTCGATGGTCCGCGGTTGCGCGGATCGCGCCGACATTAATTGGTTTCTTCCCCATAATTTTTCTGCTTCGACTTGTTTCATGTCGCCGATGGCACGTGCACTTATCGCATAACTTATTTGCGGCTGCGTGATATTACGGCTACGACCGGTGATAATCATCTTCAATTCGCAGGATATCGTCCTCGCCCAAATAGCTTCCGGTTTGCACTTCGATCAATTCGAGGTCGATCTTGCCTGGATTTTCCAGGCGATGACGTACACCGATTGGAATGTAGATAGATTCGTTTTCATGCACGATCTTAATCTCGTCGCCGATCGTCACCCGCGCCGTCCCGCGAACGACAACCCAGTGTTCCGCCCGATGATGATGCACCTGCAAGGACAATCGACCGCCCTTCCTTACCACGATGCGCTTGACCTGAAACCTTTCGCCATTGTCGACCGATTGGTAGGAACCCCAGGGACGATGGACCTTCAAATGCTCCTCGGTGATGGCAGGCGCGATTTCCTTGAGCTTACTTACCAATCGGCGTAGGCCGTCACCGTTCTCGCGCCGCGCCACTAGGACGGCATCGTCGGTAGCGACAACGACCAAGTCTTCAACGCCAGAGAGGGCAACGACTTGCTTCTCAGAGGCGACATACGAGCCACGTGTGTCGACAAAGACAGCGGCACCGTGCGATGCATTTCCGGAACCGTCGCGCTTCGACAATTCCCAGACCCCATGCCACGATCCAACGTCCGACCAGGCGTAGGCGACCGGCATCACGGCGGAACGTTTCGTGCGCTCCATCACCGCATGATCGATGGATTTCGCCGCCGCGCGTGCAAAAGATTGGGCATCGAGAGTAACAAAGCCGAGATCAGTACCGGCGGCTGCGACCGATTCTGCCACGGCCGCAGCACTCGCCGGCTCAAAACTGCGGTATTCATCCAGCAGCGAACTAGCGCGATACAAAAAATTGCCGGAATTCCACAAATAGCCGTCAGCGACGTAGCGCTCGGCGGCCTTTATATCGGGCTTCTCGACGAATTCTTTGATTGCAAACACGTCTGTAGCGATCAACTCGCCCACACCGATGTATCCGTACTCGACTGCTGGGCGTGTTGGACGCAGGCCAAAAGTAACGATTCGATTGTTCTCGGCCGATTCGCGTGCTGCGCTGCAAGCCTTCGCGAATGCGTTTGAATCGGAAAGGACATGATCGGCGGCCAGCGCCGCCACGATAGATTCTTTGTCGCGACTGAGTGCGAATGTTGTGCCCGCGATAATCGCCGCTCCCGAATCGCGACGCATAGGCTCTAACAAAATATCGGCCTCCACTGAAATCTCTGCGAGCTGCTCTGCGACCATGAACCGATACTGATGATTGGTCACGATGATCGGACGACAATATAACGCAGGATCAGCGACGCGACGCATAGTCTCCTGGAAGGTTGAGAGTGGTCCAAAGAGCGGCAAGAATTGCTTAGGTCGGCCCTCGCGCGACGCAGGCCAAAGGCGCGTACCGGCGCCGCCGCACATGATCAAAGGAATGATTAGCCGAGCCATCATCTGTTCTCTCATCTGGTTCGCGCGACCTAGATCGATACGGACGAGATTCGCAACGGATACATGCGGGCAATTTGATTGTAATGCACAGCACGGCGGCCCATTGGTCCGACCCGCCTATGCTAGAATGACTTGTGCAGTCATCGCCAAAAGAATACCCGAGATGGCAAAAAGGGGCGAACTTGACCAACGCAAGTTATCGGAACATGCAGTACGATCCATAATGTTAAAATCAGCAGGAGGAAGCGAAGCTCGAAATTTCACCAACAGCCGATAAAAAGAAGGCATCTTAGACCCTGACGATTCTTGCGCCATAGACGCCAATGGGTTGGCGCAAGTTCGATACGCCTGTTCGTTACCGCATCGACCCAATATGTTTGACTTTTGCAGACCGGAAACGCCAGAACGTGAAGTCCGCACTTGTCCATGACGCAAACCTCAAGTTCGCCGTTGGCTGGCGAAATTGAAACTGACAGCCATTTAGATAGAGAAGAGTTAGATGACAAAGAGCACATTTTGCTCATAAGTTATAGTGGCATGTATCACACGCAAATGTTTTGACTTACTTCAATTGACAAGTCCGAGTCTATCCGCCAAGCGCGGGTGTATCGGAGCTACTCGATTAGGCCGCTGAGGCGGCCTATTCTTCGGCGATTATAGCCAGGGGACGGGCTATGCCTGTCGTTTTTAGGTAAGGCTTTCGAGTGCCGATAAGCCCGCTTGCTGCAAACGGTTGGGGTCGCACTCGCCGTGATTGGCCGCCCTAATAATACGAGCGGCGACGCTGGCATAAACAATCGGGGGCTGCACGGAATTGCGGAGCGCCTTGACCGTCGCTTCAAAGGCGTCGCCCATGTTGCGCATCGTCTCGTCGTCGAACGACCCATCGTCGGGCTTGATAAACGGTATAATTGACGCCGCCACGCTACTATCTCCCGTCCCAACTGGAAACTTTATAACAAAGCAGGCCGATGCACCAGGGGGTAGAATTTCAATTGGGACTCCACCCCTCTTGACTAGGGCGAATGGCATTCCAAAATGGCGAGATGCCCGTTCCATACTATACAAGCCCGCTCGCTGCCGACGGAACTTATGAGCAATGGACGCTCATTTGCGACAGCGACGGAAAGCACGTGCGATATCAGAAGTTGCGGGATATGCTAGGCAAACCCGAACTGCTTTCGGCAACCGATATTCCCTTGGCACAATTTCTCGCAGGCATTCAGGGCCTTCCAAAAACTAGGCTCCAAACCCTATTGGGGAGCTTATGACACAACCGCTTTTACGTAGTTTGTAAGGTATAATAACCCCCTAGTCTTCGCCGTTCTCTTCAAGACCCAGCTTGCACTCCTCGGCCAGCATGTCCCAAACCTTCGCCATTTTTTGAAGTTTTTGTTTGTGAAGTCGGTTCACCAGAGATGCGGCAAGCTTGCGGCAATCCTCAGCGTATCGGCGGAATTCCAACATTCTTTGCATGATGGCGTCGTTCCCAGCCGTCTTACTTGGCGACAATTAGCACAATCCTATAACGAAAGCAGCCCCGGTGACTGTGTCACCGGGGCCTCCCTGTCAGCGTGCCGGGCTCAGACGAAAACCGGCATAGCCGCTGCATAAACAGAATTGCTTACCAACAAATTTAGAACCACGATCGGAATGCACTGGCATGTCAGTGAAAACCCGACAGCCGCAAAAGGGACCACAGATAAATTCATAAGGGACCAGCGGGGATGGAAAGGAGCTAGTACCCATGTTGGAAGGCTTTCCGGTCGTTCAGGGATTTTCTCAAATTATTGAGCAGTTTCTGCGAGATCTGATGTCGAACTAGGCCAACGCCTACCGAAAGTGAACGCCCAACCTTGTATCGTCGCGCCACATCACTTTGCAGGTCTTCAGTAGTTGATCTGGGGTGACAAACTCAAACGTCGCCGGAATTCCATACGTGGTCTCCACCACAAGGCATGCCCCTATATCCGAAAAATTGCGGACCGTGCATAACACCGCCCGACGTCCGAGAAGTATCTTCCCGGATTTTAGTATGCGTCGACGCGGAATCTTGCGGCGTTCGTCCATATTGTGCCACGGGTCCAGTGCCCCATATTATGGCCTACGGAGCTTACCGAACCGTCAAAGAAGCACCAGTGCATGGCATTGGGGCGGCGCAACAATGGCCCAAGCCTACGCCGGTTCGGCTTCGCGACCGTAGGTCCGAACCGCGCGCAATAAACCTCCGGCATCCCGGTAACAGATTTAGATTGAATGTATTTTGGCTGGCAACTAGGCTAGCGGCCATGCTCGTCGAACCCATATTCCTTCGGGAAAAAGCCCAGCGCTGCTCGGCTCTTGCACGTAGCTGTCCCGATTTGGCTACCTCGCACGCTCTTGAAGCCCTTGCCATCGAATGGATGGAAAGGGCTGCGGAATTGGAGAGAAATAGGTCACTGATACTATCACCTTCACCGCCGGCCGTTGATTAGCCGCGGGCCAGCATCGCAGTGCAGTAAACAAAAAAGCCGTCGGGGTTAGGGGCAAGTACTACGAGGAACGCCCCCATGGGGCGATCGGTCACGAGACGCCGATTATGTTGCTCAATCACTCGGCGCAGCCAGCCCGCCACCGCGTGAGCCCTGACGTAAGCTACCAAACAAACGCAGATAAAACCGCCAGTTGCGAACAAGATTGAATAGTGCGCGGCGCGCTCGCTCTCACTGTTTCCATCACCCTGCTCGGCCGCGCCGACGAGGTGATCGAAAAAGCCTGTCGCAGTGGCGTCAATTGACGGCGGCAACCCGACGCTCTGAGTCATGAACGACCATGCTGATCATAGGCTGCCGTGGCCGGTGCTTCCCGATACCTGCCGCGCCTAGCCGCGCCTTGGCGGCGGTAGCGGTCCAGGAGGGGACATACACACTCTCTTTTAGCGGGCCGGTAGACGGTGTAGCCTAATCCGAGAGCTGCCAGCGCGGGAGGTGCCGAAAATCCCGATAATTGCGCTTGGGGGGCAGACCATGCGAGCGTTAGCAACGATGATTTTTTTCGTGCTGGCGACAATGATCGCGCAGCAGGCCGTCGCGCAGCAGAGCTGTCCGAGTTTGGTCGTCTCAAACAACAACGACTTGGTCAATGGCGATATCTCGAGCCCGTGCGCGCTGATCGCCAATCCCGGGCCGAACGGCATTTCGCTGCGCGCGGCGCTGTTCGCGGCGAACAATGCCACGGGGCCCGGCATCATCACGATTACGTTTGCCCAGGCGCTCGCCGGCCAGACTATATCAACGACCGGCGGCTTGGGTAACCCGAACCTTTCCCGCGACGGCATTGCAATTATTGGGTTGGTCGACGGCAACGGACAGCCGACAGTAACCATTGATGCGAGCTCGATGGGTAGTAACGGCATCCTGCTGCCCGTCGTTGCATCGAATTTCACTCTGCAATCGCTTCGTTTCACCGGAATTGAGCAGTCGACGAGTGGTCCGGCTTTTGGTGTGTTCATTCGAGCCGGTGAGCTCTTCGGCTCACCGGGCAATCAGCAAATCAGTGGCATCACCATCAGTGGAAATAGATTCGCTAACACTTCCTCGTCGTCGACTGGAGGAAACTTTATCTCATTGGGCATGGAGTCCGGTTCGAACGGCGCCACTGTCTCCGACGTCAGCATAACGGGCAATACCTTCAGCAACTTTCAGGGCGACGCGGACGGTATCCTTGTCGGGGTCGGCGGAACAAATAATATCGTCGAAAATGTCGTGATCGCGGGCAATACTTTCTCTAACATTACATTCCCTGTCGAGCTGTGCGCTTGCGACGCCACCAACAGCAGCATCAATCACACCCGCATTATCGCAAATTCGTTCGATGGCTCCGAGCAAGCCATCAACCTCAACCACATCGGGGCCAACGCTCAGACCACCGCTAACGGCAATGACGATACCCTGATCGCGGAGAATACGTTTACCAACAGCAGCCACCCGTCGATCGTGCTGCTCGGCGGAATGACCAATGCGAGCCAAAATTCGATCACCAACACGCAAATTGTCAACAACCTTATGACCACCGGCAATGTCGGTGTCAGCCTAGTGGGCGGTCGCAGCGGTGGTACGCAGAACGCGATTCAGGGAGTCTTCATCGTCAACGACACGATTGCCAACAACTTCAGCGGTAACGGTATCGACGTCAACGCCAACCTAGGCGGCACCGGGAACACGATATCCGGCGTTGCGATTTCAAACGCGATCTTGTGGGCCAACTCGAACGGTTTCGATTTCTTTGGCGTGACGCCCGCTCAGGTCCAATATTCGATCAGTGCGCAATTGGGCTTCGCCGGCGTCAACAACAACATCAATGCCGACCCGCTGTTCGTGAACGCCGCCGGCGGCGACTTTCATTTGCAATCGGGGAGCCCGGCGCTGCACGCCGGCATCACCGCAGGGTCGCCGGCCATCGACCTCGACTGTCAGCCGCGCGGCTCGCCGCCATCGATCGGCGCCTACGAGTTCGACGGCCCGAATATTTGTTCCTCGACTTATAGCGCGCCGCTGACTGCCACCCCCACCTCGGGCACGCCTCCCCTGGTCGTCAATTTCATGGCCAGCGGCCTCTCGCTGCCCATGACCTACACCGTCAGCTTCGGCGACGGCACCACCGGTGCGCTTGCGCAAAGCAGCTGCATCGGCGTCACCGCGATCGTAAGCGGCCAGGGCGGTATCCAATGCTCGGGCTCCGCCTCTCATACCTATACCGCTGCCGGGAGCTACACTGCGACGCTCTTGAATGCGCTTGGCCTCACGGTCGGCACCTTGGAGATTTTCGTGACCGGCGCAGCGCCCAACGTCAGCATTGCTCTTCCGCACAAGGCTACCATTGTCGGATCACAGGTGATTCCGGCGATGCAAGATGGTCCCCGGCAGATCGTTGAGGCTTCGTTTGCCGGCGGCAATGCGACCGTCCCCACAATCTCCTCGTTCACCGCCTCGCCGGCATCAATCGCGCCTTTTGCTGGGGGCGGGAGCGCGACGCTCTCCTGGTCAGTGGCAAGCGCAACCTCACTTTCGATCAGCGGCCTCGGCACGGTGACCGGCAATTCGATCCAAGTCTCGCCAACGCAAACCACCACGTACACCCTCACCGCCAGCAGCGCCCAAGGCGCGGTGACCGCGCAGACGACGGTGATAGTTGCCGGGTATCGCTCGAGGCAGGATGTTCCCCTGCGGTAACAGCCCTTAGGCGACAGGCATCAGGCGGAGACTGATTGGCCGCTTCGGGTCGACGCCATCGAAATAGCTTGGCACTAATTGGCGAACAATGATTCCGTGTGCTGGAGGGGTTCAGCGTCGGAGTTGCCATGACAGGCATGTTCGGGGATCAGATGTCTGCGCGCTCGTAAAGCAGCCATTCGTCGCTTTCTCTCGGCGGAAACTCTTGATCGCAGTCCTCGCAGGTTGGGATCATGCCCGGCGGTGTTTGGCGGCGAAGGACGGCATATTTGGCGTGGCAGCGTGGGCAGCCGAAGCTCTCGCTTGACGGTGCCCAGTTCGTGCGCCGTTGAAGAATGCGTTGCAGAACCGCCCTGCTTTGGGTGGTCATTTTACCGCCGCGCCATTTGACTAAATCGAGGGATAGCGACGGCGAATCTCACCAATAAAGTCTCGATATTGGCGATTATAATTATCGATCGCCTGCACACTCAAAAGCTTGAGCTTTTGTCGGGTGTCGGGATCAGATGCCCCAGATTCCGCATCCAACTCAGTCTGCTTTTCGATGAGAACCGACAGTGCGTCGGTGTTATTGGCAATAGCGCGCCACAAATCATCATCAGTCAGATGTGAACCACGCACGACTACCCTCACAAATTAGCTCACCGGTGGGCCATATTGAGACGCCAAAGCTAAAATCAGCTTAACGGCCCTTAAATGGAGCGGCGCGAATTGGTCAGCCCCCAATAGCGACTGGATCGCTACCCTACGGTAACCGCCGCTAGGGCCAGACCCGCAGACTGGGGCGTGATATTCTGCCCTACATTACAGCAGGCATGGTCCCATTGGGGACGGCTTTGATGGCAATCACCTTCCAGATTTGACGTTAAATTGCATCCTGCACGAGCGAAAGGCGGCTGATCGCGGGCATGATCGGGGATGATTCGCGGCATGCTTGCTCCAACCTTTGCGAACAGACCTGCTCCCTGAAATGCGCAACACCGCATTGGAGCAACCGTACGAAACTCAACCCCGCCACTTTCACCGGTGAGCGGGGCTTTCCTTTTGGGCCACGCGCAGTTACAACGGCCGGCGTTCATATAAGGAGGCACTTATGAAAAATGGGAAAAAGAGACGGGTTTGGACGTCTGTAGAAGTTCGTGGACTGAAGACAATGGCGCGCAAGAAGGCGCCCGCTGCGAAAATCGCCAAGAAGCTAAGGCGATCTGAAGGCGCAACGCGACAAAAAGCGTTCAGTATTGGATTGTCGCTCGACTCGCGCTCTTGACCGACAGAAGCCCAAAAAAGTTCCTGTTCCGTTTTGCAGATGCGAAGCCCCACCGCTCACGTGCGCGGGGCTTCGTTTTTAAGACCCCACCGCTCCCTCAACGCGAAATAAATTACCGGTGCGCCACTGTATCTAGACATGGGTTAGCTCTGGCCGCCAAATGGGAGAAGCTTGCCACAGCGGCGGAAGCGTCTAAGATCAAGCCTTGGGCAACAAAAGTTGCAAGGCAACGCCCCGCCGCTTCGCGCCGCCCTCCGAGCTTATCGCCGCTTTCATACTCGGGGTCTTCGTCGCACTCGTCATCCTGATTTTGTATCGCGGTATTTCGCTATGAATGCTCCTCGCGCCAACCCCTCCATTCTTGTTGGATTAGCCATGCGGCTAAGCGCTACCGAATCAGAGGGTTTTGCCGCCATATTGCAATGGGGAGATATTCGAAATGCGGGAGCTGTTTCTCGGGGTGATTCCGTTGGGGATCGGGTTCTATTTCCTTTTCCACCACGCGCAGTTTATGGCCGTCGTGGAGTGGCTCGCGAGGCTTGTTCGATGACTGAGCATCGCCCCTACCCAGCCGACGAGGCGTAGGGGATCGCGACTAACATCGGCAAGCTGCCAAACGTGCCACGGCAGAGAAGGACATTCCACGGCCAGCCGGGACGATTGAGGGAAAACAGTCGTCAAGACCGCCGCTTAGGGATATCCGAAAACGGCTTCGAGCGCGTGACCCAACATCCCCAATCCGCTGAGCAACAGAAAGCCGGCTACAGTCTCCATAGCTGCTTGATATTTGGGTGGCCACTTACCAGATGGGCAATAGCCGTCCCGAGCACTAAACTTATTGTACTCAAGTTGCAATCATCACTGACCACGAAATTGATACAGAGCTGAGGCGATCCTTTACGCTCTGCCAACACTTATGAGAGCAAGATGCCGGACAATGTCCCGGCTCGGAGTTGTCGCTTTTGGCCGCCCATGAAGTCAAATGGATTGCAATGGACGATGCGGACGGCTTGCGACGCCGCGCCGAAAACCTGCGTGCACTGGCCAAAAAGGCGCGGGACGATCACCATATTCAACTAGCTGATAACATCCGCGACAGGGCGGATCAACTTTTCGAAGAGGCAAGGGTTCGCGAACTGGAGCCATCGTAGGTAAGCGGGGAATTGCTCCGGGCGATGTTCGATGTCCGCTACATTCCGGACGATATCTCCGCCGCTCAAGCGACAGTCGCTATTCCCCCCAATATCGACCGTGTCGGCGACCTGCCGGTACACGACTTGGGCATACCTCTGATCTTAAGGTTTATTTGCGTCCGGGGTCGCAGCCAGGCAGCCTTGCTGCTAGACAACAATCAGGGTGAATTCTCATCAACAACTGCGCTCGGCTTATGGGGGGCCCCGGCTTTCTCAGACGGTCCGGCCCCGACAAGTAACCGATATGGACACGGACAACGAATTAAGGCGGCTAAAAGCCGAATTCGTGACTGCTGCGAAACGCGTGATGAACGCCATCCAGCGGCACGGCGTGAACTCTGAAATTTTCCTCAAGGCAAGCGCCGATTTCGAAGCTCTTGTCGAACGCATAAAAAGTTTGCCGAGCGGGATGCAATTCCGCGCGGGGAAACCGAACTGACACGTCGGACCTTATGGTAGCCGTAAGATCAGAGAGAAACAGAGAACGAGGCAACGCAGACCTATGCACTGAGCCAATACTATGGCGTCAAAAACCCGACGTTCACGGCATCAATTCAAACTTGCGGCCATCAGGTCGCAGCGACTGTTACAATTTCGCTCATTGCAGTCTTGGAATCTTTGAGCGTGCCGCTCAGTGCGACAGCTTGCCCCTGATGGCTCCTCCCATGGAACGATATTTGATACATTTTGGCCGAGCTTCCCGAGGGAGCGGGGCCGCCGCTGAGTTGGTGGCGCGGTTTCGACTTCCGAGTCAACTAAACACGATTACCGGTCCGGCAACGCATTCCGGTGAACATTGCCAAGCCCTAAATTTGGCAGCCGTGGGATGACCTTCAATTCTGCCGCGGTCGCCAATCGGATGAGAGCACCAAAATTATAATGACCCATGCCCAAACGTTATAATGGCCCCGTATACGAAGCGGCTATCGCGCGACTAGCGCGGCGCATTGTCGCGAGCGTGGCGACGTCGCCTGATTTCATTGGAACGTCGCGAAAATAATTGACTTGAACTAGCGGCGCCCCGGGCTGTCCCGAACACCAAGCCCGGTGTGTGCCGGGAACCCCGGTCGTCGAGGAACCTCCCGGCCGGGGTTCTCCAACAAAGCCAGGCCAATATCGCCAAGCTACCCAACGCCGTTGCGGCGGTAACCCTGCGATAAGGGCTCGCCGCGTATCATGGCCGCACTTCTGAGAACATGGCTCGTGAGGCTTTCCGAAGAGTCCTGACCGATCCCAACCACGATCAGGCCTTTGTTCTTTTGGGCGGACGCATTGAAAGACATTCCGAGGTCGCCAAATTCAGCCAGCCGCGACGATTTGGCGACTGCATTTCCTCGACGCCAGTGAGTGGAATCCCCGCGCGGTGGGGCGGAGAGGCTGATGTTAGAGCTTATACTTATGGCGCGGCGCTGTCGGAAGTGCGCGGCAGCGTGGACGAGGCTGGCCGAAACATGACGGCCGAAGAGCGAAGCGGCCACCTTATCGTCGCGGAGCATTACAGCGTGTTGGCGGAAGCCGCGGAGCGCTCAGTTAAGGCCACACTAGAGGAGCGCTTCCACGCATGCGGACGGCTTGATAGCCCGGACGACGAAAAATCGGCAGCCCCGGCGCCGTGGGCGATTTTGACCCGACAATCGGCTTATGCAACTGTAGCGCTTTGTTTTGATCGGGAGGCTTCTAACATGGCGAAGGTGTCTAAGAGCGGCGGCAGAGGTACGACTCCAGTAGATATCCACGTCGGGCAAAAGATACGCACCCGCCGAAATTTATTGGGACTGACCCAAACTGAACTTGCCGACGCGGCCGGCATCACATTCCAGCAAGTTCAGAAATACGAGAAGGGATCAAACCGCGTGGGGGCAGGCCGTCTGCAACAGTTCAGTGAGGCGCTTGGCGTCCCACCATCTTATTTTTTTGAAGGCGCACCCGCGGTCGGAAAGAAGAAGCCTGCGCCGCAGGAAGGCGAGCTATCCGAAGAAACAATTGTTTCATTCCTAGGAACCCGCGAAGGCGCCGCTCTCGTCCGGGCTTTCATGGCAATCAAACAAAAGCCAATTCGCCAAAACGCTATTGCCTTTCTTGAGACTTTAAAGGGGAAATGAACAGCCGCCAACTCACGATCGCCGAAAATCAACGAGCACACCAGAACGGCTTTGCGGCTTCGAGGTTTGCCGTGCCGCGTGAGATTCCGTTATCCCTGCAGACAAATCAGGCCCTGAGCAATATAAGTCACACGGCCGGTCCCGGGGCTCTTGGTTTGGGCCGGGGATCGGCCCGATCATCTCCAGTGCGATGGTGGCCGCGATCGGCCGCGGCGAAGTGTTCGCGAAGGGATGCGACTTCGGCGCTCGGCTCGACCTCGTTCCCAAGCCGACATCGACCGGGGACCGCACCATCCTCGGTAAGATATCCAAGCGTGGTAATTGCTCCCTGCGCGTCCTGTTCGTGCAGGCGGCCCGGGTCGTGATGATCAAACCGAAGAGCTGGGAGCGTCACGCGCTTAAGCCCTGGATCGAGGCGGCCAAGAAGCAACGGCATCGCAACGTTCTTGCGGTCGGGCTGGCGCCGCTGGCTGGTGGCGGTGAGGCATGTGCGGAAGGTGCACTCTCGGACAGCCCCGGACGCGAAATAGCATCCGCTGAGGGTGCCGGGCAAGCGCGGGCCGGGACCCAGCAAAGCCGCCGCATACTTAGGTGCAATGGCATTGGACCAAAGGGCAATAGCGGCTCGCTATGCCGCGTCGCTAACGTCAGAGTTGCTCTGGCGTATACCCTTTGTCCCCCGACATCCCCCATGCGCCTGAGCAGCCTTTATTTAGGGCAGAAACCCCCAAGCGCCCAAGTCGCCTGGGGGTTTTGCTTTAGCAATTGCTGGGCGACCATCCGGCCGGGGCACGCGCCCTTGTCGGGAGGATTGCCAACTTGCCGGCACTCCTGGCCGTAAGGTGACGGCCGAGCCATCCGCCTTCACTGCACGTGAGCCAATCCAGTCTGACGTCATAGGCCGCCGCAAACGCCAGCACTGGACCGGGCCTCCCATTTTTTGTATGTCCGCAAGCTGATGTCGGCCGCTGCCGCGGCGTCGGCCTCTGTGAGGCCCAACGCAGGGCGCGCAAGGCGATGGCGTTTGGTTCATCAAATGAATAACCCGCTCAGCGAGCGCGAAGACAGGATCATTTTCGGCGGCAATGTTTGCGGCGACCCTGAAACTGCGGCGGGCACGGCAGGCGCCAGCAACGCGGCTGCGCCGGTTACGAGGTGGCGACGCGATACCTTAGACATGGCTTCAATTCTCCTTGTGTATGCATGACACGCCAAGGCGGCAATCCGCGCAGACTCGTGATATTTGTGGAATCGGTCGCTTTCGGTGGCAAGTCCGGCCGGGTTTTTTCGCACTCGGTCGGGGCGCTAAATGATCGCAGCACCCGAGTCAGCGTCAAGAGTCGTTTCGTCCCAAATCACAGCAATGGGGACCGCCGTGCGAGAGTCCGAATTTGATAAGATCAGTACGGCCCTCGATTCTGCCCAATTGGCGATTCACGAAATACGAAGAAAGGTGGATGAATTGACCAGTAAGCAGACCACAGCTCGAACGCTCGAGGAATTTGCGGCCATCGATCTAGAGGCGAACGAGCTGCTGCTACAGTTGCGAAAAATCAGCGACGCCGTTCACACCAGCAATCCGGCCCCTCATCTCCGGTTGGTTTCCGATAGAGATTAAGGATCGTTCGTTCGTGGAAAGACGACAACCACCGCCGCGCAAGCGAATGTTGAAATCCGGGACAATCCTTCTCGGAAAATATCCAGTCCCCTGTGCGGTTCGGAACATTTCCGACAGAGGCGCCTGTCTTAAAGTACAAACCACTGAGGGCATACCCGCGGTCTTTGATTTCGTGTTTGGAACCGAGCCCGTCAGGACATGCAAGATCATCTGGCGTGACGAGACCCAGGTCGGGGTGATGTTTATTCAACGGGAATAGCGCCAACGCTAACCGTTCCGTAATTGGTCGCTGCCTCACTCCGATCCGCTCAGATACGTGTGAATATCGTCCAGGTTTAGCGGAAACGACTTTTCTTCGACGACTTCCCACCGAAGCTTGCTACAGACGTGTATCAATGCTTTTAGGTCATGATGCCGAAAAATAACGTGGCCTTCAGGTTGGAACGCTACGACGAAGTCAGCGCCATCGCGCTCGACCGACACTTTTCGCCCTCGCCCATATCCAAGTGACTTGCCAATTTTGTCGGTAATTACAGACATGACGCGCCCCTCGAAACTGCTCTGCCGGATCGGCGAGAAAGGATGGGGCGGATCGAGCACTGCGTCAAAGGCGCACTGAGTTATCCACAACCGAGGTTGGCTGAAATCGCAACGACGAACCCGCTACCTCAGTCGCGTGTGTTCGCTCGCCACCCAAAAGCGTATAGGTCTCCGCGACGTTCGCAAGCCGCCAACTTAAGATTAATTGCGCTATGTTTTTGACGGCGACCATCAATTGTACGCAAGTAGGACAATCTAGAGCCAAAGCCGCGCCATGATCTCTTTCAAATGTTAATTCGGCCTTCTGTATCAATTTGTTGGTCAGTGATGATTACTGGATTAAGCACGATGGGCTTGCTGCTCGGAACGGCGATTGCATACATGGCACGCCACTATCCTGAACGTCAGCAGGCAGTTATGGAGACTGTGGGCGGTATGCTGTTGATCGGCGGATTGGGGTTGATGGGATACGCGCTCGACGCCGTTTTAGGACATCCCTAGCAGGCACAGTTTCCGCCTTAACGTTTATTTCGGTTCGGACTCGCAGGACGCGTCGGTTGACACTAATTCGTTCGTGGGCCGAGTTCTCCGACATTAAGTCCCACGCTCAGCTCACGGGCGTCGGCTGGCTTCGAAGGACCGTCCGACCGCGCCAAAGATTTGTCCGAGGAAAGCAAGCTCGCTTCGAGCGCTGGGGGCCACAGTATGTGGCGAAACGAACCCAAAGAACACTAATGTTATCACTAGGGATCTCGCCTCCGGCGAACGAAAATGTTCTGGCCGCATCCGGAAGATCTCTGCAGACGCAAGCCGGGAGGACTCGAACCTCAAACCAAGCGGTTATGAGCGAGCCGCAGCCATATTAATTTAATGAGCGGCAAAAGAAATGAAGGTAGCGACGGCAAATAGGAACGCGAGGAATAGAATGATACTTGCCCTATTGCTTGCACCGTTGACCTGTGGCGGAGCGTGAAGGAATCAAATCGGCAGTATCACGATGACAAGGGAAGGTTCCTGAGGATCGGACTTGACCTGAAAGCCGAGACTTCTGCACATCTCCAGCATCACGGTATTTTCTTGAAGAACTTGGCCGTGAACCGAACGGATGCCATGAGCGCGAGCGTATTCGATGATCAATTGCATCAATCGCCAGCCGAGCCCATGTCCCATTTGATCGGAACGAACCAGGATGGCGAATTCCGCCGTGTCATAGTCGGCATCGGTGTGCAGACGCACGATCCCCAACATTTCGGCCGTTGACTCGTTGACCGCAATGAACGCCATGGCGCGCGCGTAATCGATCTGGGTAAATCGCGCGATGAATGTGTGGCTGAAATCCTTGAGCGGGGCGAAGAAACGCAGGCGCAAATCCTGTTGCGTCACGGCCGCGAAGAACGGCGGATAAAGCGAGTCGTCTTCGGGCCGAACGGGGCGCAACAGCAATGCCGTTCCGTCCTGCAGCGTCAGGTGCCGCTCCCATTCTTTCGGATAGGGCCGGATCGCGAAACGCGGATTGCCGGAAGGGCCGCGCTGATGCTCGGCAAAGGGGGCGACCGACACGCGCGCGTCGACGGCGATTACGCCGGTTTCGTCAGCGAGGACGGGATTGAGGTCAATCTCGCGAATTTTCGGAAAGTCAGCGACAAGCTGCGCCAGTTTGACCAGAAGAAGCGCAATGGCGCGCTCATCGACGGCGGGCACGTTGCGGTACGCCTTGAGAATGCGGGAGACCCTGGTTTGCGCTATCAGGCGCTGGGCCAGCGCAAGGTTCAGCGGCGGCAAGGTCATGGCCTTGTCACTGATGACTTCGACCGCAGTGCCGCCTTGGCCAAAAACGATAATGGGTCCGAATGTAGGATCATCGGCCACGCCGACGATCAGTTCGCGCGCCTTCGGACGCACGATCATCGGAAAGACGGCGACGCCGCTGATCCGCGCGTCGGGCTTCGCCGCCCGCGCCCGCGTAAGAATGCCCGACGTTGCTTCGGCCACGGCGCGCTCGGTGGTGAGGTTGAGCCGCACGCCCCCTACTTCGGATTTGTGGACGATGTCGGGGGACTGGATCTTGACGACGACGGCATTGCTCGCGGCGAGGTAAGGTCTTGCCGCCGCTACGGCTTCATCCGCGTCGCGCGCCGGCATGGCCGGCGTCATCGCAATCCCATAGGCCGAGAAAACGCCCGTCATCTCGACCGGGTCGAGCCAAGTGCGCTTGTCGCGCAGCACGGCCTCGATGATCGGCCGCACCGCGACGCTGTCGGGAGCAATATCCTGCGGAGACTCGGCGGCGTCTGCATCGGCAGGTCGCGCAATTCGTGCCAGATGCATGAAGCCCGCGACCGCATCCGATTCGGTGGCGTAGCTCGGAATGCCCGCGGCATCGAACGCTTCGGGATCGCCGCCGCCGATCCACACCGCAAAGACCGGCTTGGCGCGGCCGCTTTTCTGGCGATGCTGCCGCGTCGCGGCAATCACCGAACTCGCCGCATCGGCCGGCGACGCCAGCGCCGTCGGCACGTTCATCACCAGGACGGCGTCGTTGGCATCGTCGCCGAGCAATTGCTCGAGCGATACGGCGTACCTTGCCGCGTCCGCGTCGCCAGCAATGTCGACAGGATTGGCTCGCGACCAGATCGCCGGCAACGCCGCATCGAGCTTTTTCATGGTAGCGGCTGAAATATCGGCCAGATCGCCGGCAAAGTCCGCGAGCCGATCCACCGCCAAGACGCCGACGCCGCCGCCATTGGTCAAAATCGCCAGCCGCTTACCGGACAGTGTCGTCAGATGACCGAGGGTCTCCGCGGCGGCGAACAATTCGTCGAGATCAAGCACCCGCAGCAGGCCGGCACGACGGAAGGCCGCATCATAGACGGCATCCGAGCCGGCCAGCGCGCCGGTATGCGTCATTGCAGCCTTGGCGCCCTGCGCGTGACGTCCGGATTTGATGACCAGGACCGGCTTTGCGCGGGCCGCAGCAGGCGCCGCCGACATGAATTTGCGCGCATCCTTGATCGACTCGATGTAAAGCAGAATCGCCCGCGTTCCACGATCCATAGCGAAATAGTCGAGAAGATCGGCGATATCGACGTCGATACTGTCGCCGATGGAGGCGACGGCGGAAAATCCGATGCCCCGAAGCGAGGCCCATTCCACCAATCCTGTCGCAATGGCGCCGGACTGTGAGATGAGCGCAAGGTCGCCCGCTGGAGGCATCGAGGCGGCAAAGCTCGCATTGAGTTTGACGCGCGGAACCAAAACGCCGAGACAATTCGGGCCGACAAGGCGCAATCCCGCAGCACGGGCGTCCTTCTCGCTGAGTTCCGCGAGCGAACCGGAGCCATGACCCAAGCCGGCAGTCAGGATGATCGCGGCCGCCGTGCCTCGTTGAGCCGCGGCCGCAACAATGGAGGGAACGGCCGTCGGCGGCACCCCGATCACGATCAAATCGGGTGCGTTCGGCAGCGCGTCGTAGGATTTGACGGCGCTTACACCCTCGATGGCATCGTAGTGAGGATTGACGAGACCAATCTCACCTTCAAAGCCGCCGCGGCATAGGTTCTTCAGCACGGCACGGCCCGGCGACTTTTCGCGCGGGCTGGCGCCGATTACGGCGACGGATCGCGGCGAAAACAGCTTGTCCAGACGATAGGTCGACATTGTCCTGTCCCTATTCCGATTCTGGACGTCAGCCGACTGTCGGTGTCGGAGACGGCCCGATCGTCCGCCTCCATGCTGTGTTCCAAGGCAATGCCGATCGTCGCGCCGGCATCATCTCTATTTGCCGTGTTGATTCAGATCAAAGCCGACCAACCGCGACTATGTATTTTCAGCGAATTGTAAAATGTGACGCGCACGGAGATTGCGCGGCTGTTCGCCGTTGAGAACGCGATCGGCGTCAGCGCCGACTTTCCGGCACTCGTCGGCGAAACCGGCCAGACAATATGCATGGCGAAAAAAGCATAGCGGCTATCCGCGCGATGATTGGTTCGCGCCGATATCTCCAGAATGCGGCAGAGCTGTTGAGCAACGCGCCAAATCCGGCGCTAGAGTCTCGACCACAAGGCCGATGACCTGCCGCCCATAATGCGGCGAACAACGACGCGGCGGCCAACGCCGGGATTTTGCCGGAGCCAGCCGCCGATCCGACAGATGTCAAAAGGATCAAAGCCGCCGTCGGAATTCTCAGGCAGCCTGCTTCACCGCGAGAATCGCCGAACTCTCTGACGGAGCGTCGGAGAGTTCGGCAGTCGGGCCAAAATCAAGAGGCCAGAACCAGTGTATCAAGCCGGCGCAGAGGGGCAGCTCGACAGGCCGGAACACATCGCAATTGTTATGCCCGCCCGATTCTCCAAACCTCCCGCCCTCTCCAAGGCCTCGTCGGAGAGCTCGTCGTTGAGGATCTGTTCATCAGCCAGGTCGAGTCCGAAACTGTTGACGTTCATGGCATTGATCTCTTTCGTTCGCCCGCGGCGCCGGTACTCAGGCAGGCGGAGGTGTTGTTTGTCTAATCCCGCGCCAATCGACATTGTGGTCTAAGGATCGATCAGCGTCAAATCCCGCAAAGCCGATCACATCCGCGTGATATAGGCGCACTTCCCATCGCCGATAATTAACCTTGCCAATCTCCACGTCAGAATTTAATCCTACGATCAAATCCAGCCGGAGCCCCGCGGCATGGGCAACCTGGCGAGCATCGGGTCCTTGTCCGTCCCCTTACCTTCCCTCCCGTCAGGCCGATCTCGCGAAGATCGGTGTACGCGTCGCGTTCTCACTGGTGATGAGCGCGGCTCGCGACATCTGAAAGTGGGACCCATCGGCGCAGCTTCGCACCAATCGTCGTGGCACGCGCCCAGTCGCGACGCGCGGATTGCGCGTCGCCTGATCCAAGCCCGGCAGTCGCGGTGAATCGCGCCCTTATGGCGGCATGGTCTCGTCTCCGCGCGACACCGCATCCTATTGGAATCACAAGGCTTTCTCGAACAGCTTGAATTCGCATTTCTCCCGTTGTAAATGGCAATATCGACATTAGAAGCGTTACTATTGATGTTCCATACATGATTACTGCCGCACAACTGCGGGCCGCGCGGGCGCTGCTTGGCGTCGACCAGCGCAAGCTGGCTGAATTGTCCGGCCTGTCGCTGCCGACCATCCAGCGCATGGAAGCAAGCGACGGGGTGATCCGCGGCAATGTCGATTCATTGATGAAGCTGGTGGCGGCGCTTGATTCAGGCGGCATCGAGCTCATCTCCGATCATGCCACAAGCGCCGGCGGCGGCCGCGGCGTGCGGATCAAGAAGCCGCCGCCATGACGCTGATAGTCGCATTGTCATGTACGGCGGCGCTTTTCGCGGCCGCAATTGTCAGCGTGATTATCGGGCGCGCGGCGGTAGCGAATACGTTGATCTATGGCCTTTGCGCAGCGGCCGCATTGATCTCGCTGTTTGCCGCTTTGAAGTTTCTGCTCGGAGCGGCGCCGGCCCAGAGCATGGTCCTGCCGCTCGGCATTCCGTGGCTCGGCTCGCATTTCCGCATCGACGCGCTGTCCGCGTTCTTTCTTGCCGTTGTCGATCTCGGCGCCGTCACCGCAAGCGTGTTCGCGATCGGTTATGGCCGCCATGAGGACGCGCCAATGCGCGTGCGGCCGTTCTATCCGGCATTCCTCGCCGGCATGATGCTGGTGGTGATGGCGGACGACGCTTTCACTTTCCTGTTTTCCTGGGAATTCATGTCGCTCACGTCCTGGGCGCTGGTCATGGCGCATCACCGCGTGCGCGAAAATGTCTATGCCGGCTACGTCTATCTCGTCATGGCGAGCTTCGGCACGCTCGCTCTATTGCTGGCGTTCGGTCTGCTGTCGGGTCCCGACGGCCTTTACACCTTCGCCCAGATCCACGCCGTGCATCCGGCTGCGGGGCTGGCGGCCCTGGTGTTGATCCTCGCTTTGATCGGTGCCGGCTCCAAAGCCGGCCTCGTGCCGCTTCACGTCTGGCTGCCGCTCGCCCATCCGGCGGCGCCGAGCCATGTGTCCGCATTGATGAGCGGCGTGATGACCAAGGTCGCGGTCTACGGCTTCGTCCGCATCGCGTTCGATCTGATGGGCGAGCCCGCCTGGTGGTGGAGCATGGTCGTGCTCGCGCTCGGCGGCGTCACGGCCGCAATGGGCGTGCTCTATGCGCTCATGCAGCATGACCTCAAAAGGCTGCTCGCCTATCACACCGTGGAGAATATCGGGATTATCTTCATCGGGCTCGGGCTGGCGCTGGCGTTCAAGGCGCACGGCATGACGTTTGCCGCCGCGCTCGCGCTGACCGCGGGCCTCTTGCATGTCTTCAATCATTCCATCTTCAAAAGCCTGTTGTTCTTCGGCTCCGGCGCAGTCCTCACGGCGACCGGCGAGCGCGACATGGAACACCTGGGCGGTCTCATCCATCGCATGCCGCAAACGACGTTCGTGTTCCTCGTCGGCTGTGTCGCGATCTCGGCGCTGCCTCCGCTCAATGGCTTCGTGTCGGAATGGCTGACGTTCCAGGCGATCCTGCTCAGCCCGCAACTGCCGTCGTGGGGCCTCAAGCTCTTGGTGCCGGCGGTCGGTGCGTTGCTCGCGCTGTCCGCCGCACTAGCCGCGGCCTGCTTCGTCAAGGCGTTCGGCGTCACGTTTCTCGGCCGTCCGCGCACGCCCGCCGCCGAGCGCGCGAGCGAGACCGACCAGTGGTCGCTCGCGGCGATGTATTTTCTCGCAGCCCTCTGCCTGGTCGCTGGCGTCCTGCCCGGCCTGTTCATCGATGCCCTGGCGCCGCTCGCCGACCTTCTCGTCGGCGGGCGCATGCCGGTGCAGGCGGGCGAGCAATGGCTGTCGATCGTGCCGATCGCCGCCGGCCGCAGCTCCTATGATGGCCTGCTGGTCTTCTTGTTCATGGTCATATCGGGCACGCTCGCGGCCGTCGCGATCCACCGCCTGGCCTCGGATCGGCTGCGCCGCGCGCCGGCATGGGACTGCGGCTATCCGGATCCGAGCCCCGCCACACAGTATACGGCGTCAAGCTTTGCCCAGCCGATCCGCCGCGTATTCGGCACCGTCTTGTTCCACGCGCGCGAGCATGTCGAGATGCCGCCGCCCGGCGACATGCGGCCGGCGCGCCTCGTCGTCGATCTGCGCGACCCGATCTGGGACGCGCTTTACGCGCCGATCGCCGGCGCCGTCGGGATTGTCGCGGACCGACTCAACTATTTGCAATTCCTGACCATCCGCCAGTTCCTCAGCCTCGTCTTCGCCGCCCTGGTCATCCTGTTGCTGGTGCTCGCCATATGGCCCTGATTCTCGACCTCGCCGGCCAAGGCGGACAGATGCTGCTGGTGCTGTCGTTGGCGCCGCTGCTCACGGGTTTCGTCCGCAAGGTGAAAGCGCGCTTCCTGCGGCGACAGGGGCCGCCGCTTTTGCAGCCCTACCTCGATCTTGCCCGGCTCATGCGCAAAGAGGTGGTCCTGGCGGACAATGCGTCGTGGCTGTTCCGGGTCATCCCTTATCTGATCTTTGCCGCCACCTGGGTTGCGGCGTCGCTGGTTCCGACATTCCGTACCGGACTGTTGTTCTCGTGGGCGGCCGACCTTATCGTCATCATCGCGCTCTTGGGTAATGCGCGATTCTTCCAGGCGCTCGCCGGTCTCGACGTCGGTACGAGTTTTGGCGGCATCGGTTCGAGCCGCGAAGTCATGATCGCTTCGCTGGCCGAGCCGGCCATGATCATGATCGTGTTCACCTTGGCGCTGATCTCCGGCTCGACCCAGCTCTCCACCATCGCGGAATTCATGAACTCGCCGGCGGTCGGGCTGCGCGTATCGCTCGGTCTGGCCTTGTTTGCGCTCATCATGGTGGCGATCGCCGAGAACGGACGCATTCCGGTCGACAATCCGGCGACGCACTTGGAACTGACCATGGTGCACGAGGCCATGGTGCTGGAATATTCCGGCCGGCACCTGGCGCTGATCGAGTTGTCGGCGTCGCTCAAGCTCATTCTCTACGTCTCGCTGATCGGCTGCCTGTTCGTGCCCTGGGGCCTGCAGCCGGCCGGCGCCGGAGCGGAGCAGATCGCGATCGGCATCGCCGCCTATATCGGCAAGCTCGCAGCGGGCGGCTTCCTGCTGGCGCTGTTCGAGACGTCGATCGCCAAGATGCGCGTTTTCCGCGTCCCTGAGTTCCTCGGTGCAGCCCTGATGCTCGGCCTGCTGGCGACGCTGCTGCGATTCGTATCGGGGAGTTTTTGATGCGCGGGCTCGATTTCGACATCGCCCACCTGCTGGCCGGCCTGCTGGTGCTGATCAGTTTCCTGCAGCTCTATCAGGACCGGCTCTACGCGCTGCTCAATGTCTTCGCGCTCCACGCCCTGGTGCTGGCGCTGTCGGTGGCCTGGCAGGCCTTCATCCAGGACGCCCCGCACCTCTACCTCACGGCTGTGCTTGCACTGGTATTCAAGGCGATCGTCATCCCGGTCGTGCTGCATCGAATCATCGTGCGGCTCGGCATTCATCGCGAGATCGAGCAGGTCGTCGGCGTCGGCCCGGTGATGCTCGCCGGCATCGGCCTCGTCGCGCTGTCGATGGTCGTCATGCTGCGCGTCACCCAGGACGCCGATCCACTGGCGCGCGAGGACCTGGCCTTTGCGCTGGCCGTGGTGCTGCTCGGCTTGCTCATGATGGTGACGCGGCGCAACGCGGTGAGCCAGGTGGTCGGCTTCATGTCGCTTGAAAACGGTCTGGTCCTCGCCGCGACCGGCGCCAAGGGCATGCCGCTGGTGGTGGAGATCAGCGTTGCGTTCTCGATCCTCATCGCTTTCATCGTGATCGGCATTTTCCTGTTCCGTATCCGCGAACGCTTCGACACCGTCGACCTGCAGGCGCTCGACCGCTTCCGCGGAGAACGGCGATGAGGTTCGATGCGCTGGCCGCCGTACTGCTGATCCCGGTGTTCGCCGCGGCGCTTCTTGCACTGCTGCCGGGATACCGGATCACGGCCCGCTTCAACGTGCTGGCGACGTTCGCCACCTTCGTGTCGGCGGTATCGTTGTTTGCCGCGCGGCCGCAGCCGGGACCCTATCTCTTGGTTGACGACCTCAACAGCACCTTCATCGTGCTCACGACCTTCGTCGGCTTCACAACCAGCGTATTCAGCGCAAGCTACATCGGCCACGAGCTCGACAACGGCAAGCTCACGCCGAGCTTCGTGCGCTTCTATCATGCCATGTACCAGGTGCTGATGTTCGCGATGAACCTCGCGCTGGTCGCCAACAATATCGGCGTGATGTGGGTCGCGATCGAGCTGGGGACGCTGACCACCGTGATGATGGTGGGAATCTACCGCACCCATGAAGCGCTCGAAGCGGCGTGGAAATATTTCATCCTCGGCAGCGTCGGCATCGCGCTGGCGCTGTTCGGCACCATCCTGATCTACATGGCGGCGCGGCCTGCGGTCGGCGAAGGCCTCGACGCCATGGTGTGGACCACGCTGATCAAGCGCGCCGGCGCCTTCGATCCGGCGCTGCTCAATGTCGCTTTCGTATTCCTGCTGCTCGGCTATGGCACCAAGGTCGGGCTGGCGCCGCTGCACGCCTGGTTGCCCGACGCCCATGCCGAGGGTCCGACGCCGATCTCGGCGGTGCTGTCGGGATTGCTGCTCAACGTCGCGCTCTACGCGCTGTTGCGTTTCAAGATGCTGCTGGCGGTCAACCCGGCGGCGCTGGCGCCCGGTCCGCTGATGGTGGCGCTCGGGCTCGTTTCGCTGATCTTTGCGGCGTTCATGCTGTACCGGCGCCGCGACATCAAGCGCATGTTTGCCTATTCGTCGATCGAGCACATGGGCATCATCACCTTCGCGTTCGGCGTGGGCGGCCCGATCGCCAACTTCGCCGGCCTGCTGCACATGACCATGCACTCGCTGACCAAGTCGGCGATCTTTTTTGCCGTCGGTCACGTCGCCCAGATCAAGGGCACGCAACGCATCGCCGATATGGGCGGGCTCACCGAAACCAATCCGGTACTCGGCTGGGGGCTGATCCTCGGCGTCATTGCCATCGCGGGGATGCCGCCGCTCGGCATCTTCATGAGCGAATTCCTGGTGGTGAGCTCGACCTTCGCGCGCTCGCCGGCACTGGCATTGATCCTCGTCTTCGGTCTCCTGGTCGGCATCGGCGGATTGTTCCTGCGCCTCAACACCATTGCCTTCGGCGAGCCGCGCGGCCCCGTCGCCAAATCCAACGCATCGTACCTGCCGCTGTTCTCGCATCTCGCGCTGGTGCTCATGGCCGGCATCTATATGCCGCCGGCGCTGGTCGCCTGGTTCGAGAGCGTTTCAAGGCTGCTCGGATAGCGCCCATGGCCGCACTCGCCGACATCATCGCCCAGGCGCGCCGCATCGACGGCCACCGGCCATGGCCGCGCGCGGTCGTCATGCCGGACGCGTGGCGCGCGGTGGCGGGCGAGCTTGCGGCCGGCCATGCCACGTTGCTCGGCCTGTGGGGCGACACCGGCGCCGTGCAAATGGCAGTGATGAGCGAGACCGGGCACGACATTCATGTCGTTAGTGTCGAATGCCCCGATGGACGATTTCCGTCGGTCGGCGCGCTGCATCCGCCAGCCATCCGGCTCGAGCGCGCAATCAAAAGCCTCTATGGCCTCGAGCCCATCGGCGCGTCGGACACTCGGCCGTGGCTCGATCTCGGCTTCTGGGATGTGCAACATCCGCTGAGCGCGCGCCCGCAACAGCCGGAGCAACAACCGGCTTACGCATTCCTGCCGGTGCAAGGCGAAGGTTTGCACCGCATTCCGGTCGGTCCGGTCCACGCCGGCATCATCGAGCCGGGACACTTCCGCTTCACCGCCAACGGCGAGACGGTCGTACGGCTCGAACAGCGCCTCGGCTACGTCCATAAGGGCATCGAGTCCCTGATGGCGGGTGCGACCATCGAGAAGGCCGCGCAACTGGCGGGGCGCACCTCGGGCGACAGCACTGTTGCCTACGCGCTCGCCTTCGCTCACGCCGTGGAGGCGGCGCTGAACATCGCCGTTCCACCGCGCGCGCATTATCTGCGGGCGCTGATGGCGGAGCTCGAGCGACTGGCCAATCACTTCGGCGATATCGGCGCCATCTGCAACGACGCCTCGTTCACGCTCATGCATGCGCATTGCAGCATCCTGCGCGAACGCGTCCTGCGCGCCGCCGACGCCTGCTTCGGCCATCGGCTGATGATGGATAGGATCATTCCGGGCGGCGTCGCCCGCGACATCGCCGCTGATGGTGGTATGCTTGTGGAAGACACACTTGCGCAGATCAGAGGGCGTTTTCCCCGGCTCATCGAGCTCTACGACAACACCGCTTCGCTGCAGGATCGCACCGTCAAGACCGGCGTGGTGTCCGCCGAATTGGTGCGCCAGTTTGGCGCCGGCGGTTACGTCGGCCGCGCCAGCGGCCGGGCCTTTGATACTCGCAAGGCGCAAACCTATCCGCCCTATGATCGGCTCGAATTCGAGGTGCCGGTCCTGACCGCGGGCGACGTCAATGCCCGCGTCTGGGTGCGCATCCGCGAGGTCGAACAGAGTCTCGCTCTGGTCGACCAGATATTGGCGCGCCTGCCGGACGGCGCCATCGCGGTCCCGGTCACGGCGCCGGCCGGAGCAGCGGAAGGGCTGGGGCTCGCCGAAGGGTTCCGGGGCGACGTGCTCGCCTGGCTGCGGCTCGACGGCTCGCGCGTCGTGCGCTGCCACCTGCGCGACCCGTCTTGGTTTCAATGGCCGCTGCTGGAAGCCGCGATCGAGAACAACATCGTCGCCGACTTTCCATTGTGCAACAAATCCTTCAACTGTTCGTATTCGGGACACGACCTCTGAGGCAACGACATGCGCAGAACATTGTTCGAAGGTTTGACGCGCAGCCCTCTAACCGAGCCGCCGCCGTCCGTGGACGACGCGGCGCTCGCCGAGCTGGCGGCGAAGGTCGATGGCGCCGCGCGCCGACGGCTGGGCCGCAGTCTATCGATCCGCGAGGTCGATGCCGGTTCCTGCAACGGCTGCGAACTGGAAATCCATGCGCTCAACAACGCCTTTTACGACCTCGAACGCTTCGGCCTGCGCTTTGTCGCTTCGCCGCGACACGCCGACGTGCTCATGGTGACCGGCCCCGTGACCAAGAACATGCGCGAGGCCTTGCAGCGCACCTATAAGGCCGCGCCCGACCCGAAATGGGTTATCGCGGTCGGCGACTGCGCGCTGGACGGTGGGATTTTCGCCGAAAGTTACGCGGTCGTCGGCGGCGTGAGCAGCGTGGTGCCGGTCGATCTTCACATTCGCGGCTGCCCGCCACGGCCGCTGGAATTGCTGAAAGGTCTGCTTGCCATGCTGGAGTGGCAAGCCATGAGTGGTTCCGCCGCCTCCCATACTGCCGACCGCAGCGATTTGAAATAAAGTCCGGGTCATTTTCGAAGGTTGTGAAACGTGAATAGCTCGACGATCGCGTCCTTGCTTGGCTTCTATTCGTACTCAGCCCGTGCAGGTGTCGAATGTCATCAGGACTCATAAGCAAAATGCGAATCCCAGCGAGGCTTCGGCTCAGCTCGACGAGCCTTGCTGCGCCACGCAAAATTGGCATATCTGCGCCATCTTGGGCGAGTCGAGCAAAACCAGCCGCGCTGCTCGCGCTGGTGATGGCTATCTCACCACCCATGCTCGCCAAGGCACAACCGTTAAGCCCGCAATCCGCCCCCGTCATCTACTCCATTGAACCCGCTTCCGCTCCGGCAGGGGAACAGATCACTATCGTCGGGCGAGGCTTTTCAATGAGCAACACGGTACGCTTGGGCGGGAAGTCGATTTCCGATGTTTCGATTGCATGGTCGGCTGGAATTAGTTGCGTCCAAGGAAATTCTGCTTGCCACCCGGGAATCAACCAAGCCCTATCCATCATGGTCCCGCGCGATGCGACGGCGGGTCAGTACGATGTGTCCGTCGAAAATGAGAACGGAGTGAGCAACATTGCGACCTTTACGTCGATCGGCCCTTCGCCTGCGCCGGCGCGATGAGGTTGGCAGGCTCCTGCCGCGTTTGCGATTGGGCAAGGTGTAGCGCGTCTGATGACATCAGTCATAGCTCTGTCAGAGCTATGATCGCGGTTGCGACATTTTTTCGGTGCTATGCGGTTTGCGCCAGAAGACGCCGCTCCAATCGATCTGCTCGATCGGAGCCAAGATGCCGTGCATCGCGCGGTAGCGGTCCACCGCCAATTTGCAGGATTCAAAACAATTGTAGTCGTCAATTACTGCAAACCCACCGGGGCTGAGGCGGGGATAAAGCTCCGTCAGCGCAGTCCAGGTGGATTCGTACATGTCGCTATCCAGCCGAATCAGCGCGAAACGTTCGCCAGCGAGGCCGGGAAGGGTGTCTTTGAACCAGCCCTCGTGAAATCGCACCTGATCATCGAGGAGTTCGTATCGGCGGAAAGCTTCTTCCACCTCGGCTCGGGGCACGGCAAGTTCCGAGTACTGATGAAATACGGAACCGGCGTCTGCGGGATAGCCGGCGGCGTCGGGCGGCGGAAGGCCGCAAAAGCTGTCGGCCACATGGACAATGCGGTCCGTAACGCCGCGCGCCGCCAAGATGCCGCGAATAAGTATGCACGCGCCGCCGCGCCAAACCCCAGCTTCGATGAAGTCGCCGGGAATCTTCTCGTCCAACACCTGCTCGACCGAGCGTCGAAGATGAGATAGCCGCACGCGACCAATCATCGTGTGCGCGACCTGCGGCCAGTCTTGACCTTTTTCCCGGCGCTCGGCGTCGAACGCTTGCTCGACACCCCAACCACGGTGGCCGCCGCGATAAATCAAATCGCAAAGGCAAAGTTCCAACAGGTCCAGGTACCGCTGTACGGCACCGCCCGCTTCAAGAGTCGCCACCCGACTGCGAAGCGCCGCGCGCTCAGCAAACAGCCGCCGAAATCCCGGCAAGTGATGGTACCATTTCGCTGGTTTTTCCTGCATCACGGCCAACCCGTTGAGCGCGAAGCCCAGGCTGGCCGGGCCGCGGGATTATGCACCGTGCGGCGATCATTCCAACAGATTTCTACGCCTTCCGCCGAATTGACCACGGCGAGCCCGCAGCACTGCTCCGCCACCAAGGGTGACGAATTGTCGCCGCTTGATGTCCGACACGCCGCTCGAGACTCTCCCTCCTCTGGCGGATATGACCGGCGGTTACACTGCGAACCCGCACAACGGAATATTCTGCCACCTGAATAAGCAAAGACGGGATTAACGACGGCGCACGACCACAAGGTCTTGATAAAAGTGAAATGATCCGATGAAGTCGACAATCTCGAACCGATCGTCAAAAATCTTGTCTATATAATTCCGCGTAAGCCAAACGTTCCGGTAGTAGTCGCCCGGCACGTCGAGGGAATTAATGCCCGAATTGCTCATTGAATCGAATATACCGGTTGACCGCCATGCTTCGAGGGCCGATCGCTCCAATCCAGACTGGAGGGCTATCATCGCTCGGTCGGACAACACCGTGAACAGTCCAATGCCGCCGGGTTTCAGTATTCTGGCCATTTCTTCCACCCAAGTCGCCAGAGTCTGGGCCGCAAGATGCGTCAATACGGAATAGGAATAGACAAGATCAACTGTCGCGGATGCTTGCTGAAGCGGCGGGCTGGTATTGCACAATCTGAAATATGGACCGATGTTCCCGTTTGCCCATTCTATTGCGACGGCGTCAATGTCGAAGCCGACGAGGGCCGAATTTTTTGCCAGAACCTTGGCAACGTGGCGGGCGACGCGACCCGAACCGGATCCCCAGTCCACGATTGTTGAAAATTCCGAGAACGTTTTTCCGAAATTCTTCTGCAGCGCCTTGTCGAAGCCGCGATAGATGGCCCGCCCGAACATCACATAATGCAGAAGGTGCGTCGCGCCGATTCGAGCCGCAACATCGTGCGGCGGCATCACGTAGTCGAGATCTGCGATCAAAAGATCAAGCGTGTAGCCGGCGTCTTCGCCGCGATCCGCTTTCGCCAAGCACGAAATCGAAATCTCCGGCACTTTCCGGATGTCGAATACCTGATGAGAAATTTGCAGCGTAAAGGCAGCCAGCGCAGCATTCGGGTGCCAGGGATACAGTTCCGCATATGCACCTTTTGGCGACGCTCGGACAGGATTGAACGAACGACCATTGATGACGATGTGGGTATTGTCCAATCTACCGCCGTGAGGAAGGCACCATCCCCAAATGTTCGTATGTTTGTCTATAACAATACCGTCCACGTTCCAGAGATACGGAGCCCTATCGAGATCGTAAATATCGGCGTTTGGAACAAACGCGATGGGATCGATCTCGGGGGGTTGTTTGATTAAGCTTCTTGTGATGGACATTTTACGACTTTGTATCCGGTTCGCCCTGGCGGAAGACCGCGCGGGCCCTGCCCGACGGCAGCAGACTGATGTCTAAGTCAGCCGTCCTTAGTTGAAACTCCAGATTCGAGAGCCTCCACGCACACGAAGTGAGTTCCACAATGAACGAGGACAAGACCCTAAGCAACTCAAGGAAATCCTACGTGGTCCCCGCCTATTTTGAGAAGACCCTTAAGAAGACGACGCACAATTGCCGGCCACGGTCCCGACTGAGCCCCTACAGGCGGCGCAGTACGACGAAGGACTGCCAAAATACGTTCTCATCGTCGATGAATGTTCTCACTTCGAACAGGTGGCCCCACTTCTTTGTCATGTAACCTTCCGGGATGGCTGCGTCACCGTAGATCGAGGCGGAAAGATTGCCGCCGCCCGTGGGAATATAGCAGAACTGTCCTTCATCGTATTTTGTCATGAGTTCCGGAATTTCCGATTTGAATTTCGCCAGTCCCAAATGCCAAGGCGACGACGTATCCGCGGGGATATCGCTGATGAACTGCAAAAACCGCCGCGGCTCCACGGTCAGGCCGAATACACAACCCGGTTTGGCGATTCGCGCCAACTCCTGCATCCAGTGGTCGGCAACATCCTCCGGAAGGTGCGTAAACACCGAATAAGCAACGATAAGATCGAAGCTTTGATCCTCGTACGGCAGGCGTCCCCGCGGCTCGATCGTGGCAAAGGATCCAGGAACCCCAAGCGTCTCGCAAGTCGCAATGAGCTCGCCACTTACGTCTACGCCGCAGATTCCATCGGATGCAATTTCCTTCCAGAAAAAACGCGTACAGCGACCCCATCCGCACCCGAAATCCAATAAACGGCTGCCCCAAAGCGGAGCGCGCCCCAGAGCAATGGACCAATGTTTCATGTAGTAATAAAATTTGTATGCTTCTCTCAGAGTATGCTCGTCAGCAGAGCCGCCAATTTGTCTCTGAACCGTTCCGTGCGGAAAGCGCGGCATTTCGACCGAGTCGATCACCGGCTCGTATATGCTCCGTATGAGCAACTCCAACCAGCTTTCGTCCGTCAAGTCTTTGAACAAACTGTCTGCCGGACCACTAAAGAGCATCTTCATTCTCCCCGACGCGGATGTTACAGCACGTCGTCTTGGATTTGACAGCCGCGATCGAAGCGACGGATGCAAACTCCATGCGATCCGTCATCAGGAATACTTGGCCACTTCCCATCCCATGGCTCGAACGTAGGAGGTGAAAATTCGCTCGAACGCGTGGGCAGTCGTCCCGTCGATTTGACCCAGCTCTTCATCGAACCACGACGAATCGATTCTTCCGTTTGCGAGGCCGCGCAAGGCCTCAAACCTGAACCAAAACATGCTTCCGGCAACGAACTCCTGAAAGTCGGGCCGTGTCACGCCCAGCCGTGACATCAATTCCCTCATGTTTTCGAGGTTGTGCAAAACCGTGTCGCTGTCGTGCAACGTATGAAATGAATGCTCCATCGCCGCGAATCCAACATTCGGCTCGAGAAAGAACAACGGCTCGAGTTTCTCGATGATTGCTGGGGCGAGTAGAGAGCCGACAAGACGACCTCTCCAGGCGGCACCGTCAGTCAGATGGGTCGACATTTTTGAATGTAACTTGCATCCGAACTTATATCCTTTGTCTTGGCCCACCCGCAAAGCCTGCACAAAAGGCCAAATGTCTCGGCCAAGGTTTTTCGTTACCAGGACGTGACTAGGTTTGATTTCCGTCATCATCGCAACGCAATCCCGTTCCGTCCAAGTATCCGGAATGGTCACAATGACGTCCAATGGCCGCGCGCATTTCGCTTGCGCTATGATTTCGGCAAACTCGGAGATCAGCGACGGGTAAAAAATGTGAAGACATACCGCGGTGTCGGGGGCGTCGGGTCGACTTATGCTATTATGCGCGGCGGCCATTTTCCGCAGTGCTTCGGGCCTGACGTTGAACTTCTCGACGACGTTGCGCACCGCCGCAAGATAGGCATATCCAAAGCGACGATCGGGTTCGAGATAAGCGCCCTCCGCCCACTCGTTCCACGCATTTATGAAGACGAGTCGTTTTTCCGCAGCATAATGCCTGTTTACATGTTCTGCCGCTCCCGTAAGCCATGCGTGGAACAGCGCAGGCGTCGAGCCATGAAACACATGTCCTCGACCTGGCCGGCGAGCCTCATTGTCCCACGCAGGCATCACTCCAGGGAACCGAGTCAAATCGTCCGATGAGGGCAATTCCAATTTTTCCAGTTCGGCGGTTACCACGTCCTCGTACCGATAGACGAACCCGCTGTAATCCGGATTGAGCCGCGCCATAGTGGTGTCAATACGGTCGACGTTCAAGCCGTGCGGCGGGAACTCACAAATTGCATCAAAACCGAATTCCGCGGGCGATTGAAAACCAAATGAATTGGTTGCCACCAGATAGATGCCAGGCAGGCCCGCTTCGGTTGCCTTCTGACGCCATATTCGAACCAACGCTTCCAATTCCGATATAATGCCCGGCCTATACACCAGGATGACCGGCCGTCCATCGATGCGAACATAGCGATCGTCGAGCATATATCGCAACAAGTCCTCGAATATTGCTTCGTGATCCTTCTTTGAATGCTGCTGCGCGATTAGAACTTCATGATCGAGCCCATCCCAATGTTTAGTCCAGTTCTCATTTGCCCAACAGAGACAAAATTTGAAGTCCATCGCCTTATCCGCCAGGAACATGTCGAGCGGGCGTTCCAGAAGGCGGTGCCCATTGAACCAATAATAGTGAAAGCAAAATGCATACAGGCCGTATAACTTGGCGAGTTCAATCTGCCGATACATCACTTCAGGCAGCCGAAGGTCGTAAAATCCCAGCTCGCCGGGTAATTTCGGCTGATAGTGGTCGCCGAATTGGGGGGCGGCTTTGGCGACGTTTGTCCATTCCGTGAAGCCCCTTCCCCAGGCTCGATCGTTTTCGGCAATAGGATGCATCTGAGGGAGATAAAAGGCGATCGGCTTGAAAGTGTCGATTTGTCTCTTGACCTCGCCAACAGCAAGGGAAGCGTAGGCTACATCCCTTTTGCCACGAGAAACCGCGACACGGTGCCGATATTCCGACAAATAACGATCGAGCAGATGACGCGCCGACTGAAACTGCTCGTCCGATTTATAAAATGATAAATCACCCCAGGCAGAGTAGCTTTCTATTCGGCCCTCGCCCGTACGCTGAGCGCGGCGCCCTTCGTTGACGCCGTGCTTCAGGTAATGAACCAGCGGGTTGACATTGGCCGCCGCGACATCGGGGTTGTGAAAAAGGTAACTTTCCACGCTGAACGATGCGCTCGGATCGCGCCTCTCAGCCGCGCCGTGGCGTAGGTAGTGCACGAGTGGGTTTACGCCGGCCGCGCGGACATCCGGATTGCGGGCGAGGTACCATTCGCCGTCGAACAGAGGGCTCGGGTCGCGCCCTTCGACAGCCCCATGCTGCAGATAGTGCGCGAGCGCATTGATGCCAGCCGCGCGGACATCGGGATTGCGGTCGAGGTACCAATCGCTGTCGAACAGGCCTGACCGGGCGATCAGTTTGAGATTTGCGCGGCGGTCGAGGTGGTTGCGCAGCCGCGAGCTAAGATCAAATGGCAACGCCCACCAAGTCCGCCTGCGGAATTGAGCGGCGCGAGGTCCTGGGCGAGACATTCGAGCCCGGACCCACCGAAGCGGCTTTTTGATCCGCCAGCTGATACTGCGTCGCATGCCGTGGAGCTCTATTTGCTACGCCGCTAGGCGGCCTCTGCCTGCACGGCACGTCTCGAGATCGACCAGACTCCGCGGCCGAAGCGCGTCGACGATCCAAAACGCGAGCGGGATGTGCTCTAGCCGGGAAGATTCCGCTTCCAGCCATTCCGGTCGCCAAAAGCAGGCAGCTGAAATGCAGGCTCTTGGCATCAAAAGCACCTCAACCTCGAGGCTCGGGCCCCGATAGCTTGGCGGATGCAGTGATATGTAGGCCTTTGGGTCGATCGAACGCACGGGCTCGTTAGCCATCAAGTAATAGCTGGCGTAGTCTAGAGAAGTAACAAAATACCAGTTGCCGGCGCGTGGCGCTTCACCCTGCTACCCCCCGAACGAACGCACAGTTCCTTCCGCAAAGCCGCACACCCGCCGCTCGCCGGACCACGATACAAAGCTCGATTACAGCCTGTCAATCACAGGCGATCATCCGGCCCCTGACCTGCTATGCGTGACGAACGACGCTTGATGTGAATGCGTCATATCGCGCCAGGCGAATTCTTCGCAATCGGCATCGAAACGGGGCACCCCCTCGCAACGAAGGGCGACGCTAAGCTGAAGGACTAAAGAAATTCGCTTCCGCACGACGACTTATTACCGATGAGTCACGCCGGGCGACAATCGGCGGATCGCCGCAGGGTGCGGTAGAATTAAATTCTTTGCTTCTCCAAGGGTTGCGTGCCCGGACCTTTGTCTTCCCGCAAGTCTTCGCCATTCTCAATAGAGAGCGCCGCGCGAAAGCCGTCATATGTTTCAAGGGCCGGACGCCATCCGAGCGAGCCGAGCTTGGTTGTGTCGACGACCAGTTCACCGCCCAGCCGCTCCCACAGCTGCGTGCGGTTGATCAGCATGAACACGATCTGGAAAAGCTTTGGCGGGATGTTTATGAGCCGCGGCCGATGTCCACGCACCGTGCGCAGCATTATGAGGAGTTCGCGAATTGAGACGGGTTCGGGGTCGGCGACGAGATACGTCTCGCCGACAGTGGCTGGATTATTCAGCACGAAAAGAATCACGGATATGAGGTTGTCGATGCCCAGAATCGATCGCCGGCTGTTGAACTTGCCAAACGGAAGCGGCCATGACGATGACGCAAGCTGAGCCACAGATTTGAAGTTTCCTTTCGGATGCGGACCATAGACAACAACCGGCCGCAATATTGTGAATGGCACGCCCGAGGCCCGCACCTCCGATTCAGCAGCAAGTTTTGACCGGCCGTACGGGTCCGTTGGATGCGCTTCGTCCTGTTCCCTCACGACAAACCCCGCCGAAGGGCCGATTTGAGCGCGTACTGATGAAATGTACAGAAAGCGCTGCACACCCGCGCCGGCGGCGGCGCGAGCGAGCTCTAGCGTTGCCACCCGGTTGACGCGATCGAACACGCCAAATGGCTCGTCAGAACTATCGGCATGGGCGAGACCGGCCGCATGAACGACTACGTCTATTCCGCACAGAATTGGTTTCCAATCAATCGGGCTCGTGAAATCCGGCACGATGGCGACATCGACCGGATCGGGAAACAAAACAGGCCGGCGTGTCGCCGCCCGGACCGCATAGCCGGCGCGAACCAGCGCGTGCACCAATGGCTGTCCGACAAAACCGGAAGCCCCCGTGACTAAAACGCGCTTAGACCGTACCTTGTGCTGCAACCTCTCGAACCCCTACTCGCAAGTCCCAACGTTCAGGCACAGCTGCCCGTCCCACCGTGGGTAAAATCTGTCGCCGAAGCGGGTCAGGACACATGCGCATAGTTGTATGAATCTACCATCGACTGCAATACAACAAAACATAAAGGACGACGGTGGGCAGGCTTGCCCCAAGTCAGTACGAAATCTTCGCACCAAGCCGATGAAGCTAAATCGCGTGGTGCGCCAGTGTCTTAGTAAGGCGGCCGGCTGCAGCTAGCAAAAATGTGAGCATCGCGCCCAGAGCATGTTGTGGATCAATGCGCCGTCTGGAACAACCGAAAAGGCGGCGGATTCGCATCCGCGCGCGGCCTATGAGCGCGCGATGCCGGATGTCCGACGGACCTTCGAGTTCTTGCGGCAGCGGCGCCATGCGGTTCCTTGCCAGACGTCCGCTCCACGATAAGATTGCGATCAGCCATGCGGCACGGAAAGACCGATACTGCGCGAGTTGCCATATTGATGTGTACGAAAAATGGCGCGGGATTTCTTGGTGAACAGCTTAAATCGATCGCAGATCAAACTCACGAGAATTGGATCCTGGTGGTATCCGACGACGGTTCGACCGACCAGACCAAACAAATTCTCGAACGTTTTGCCGACACCCAACGGCAAGAAATCGTCTTCGCGAACGGCCCCGGTAGAGGAGCCTGTGCCAATTTCCTGTCGCTGGCGACCGATCCTGGGATCGATGCGGATTACTTCGCGTTCAGCGACCAGGACGATATTTGGCACCAGGACAAGCTTCGACGCGCTTTAACCTGGCTTGGCGGTTCTAACGACACTCCAGCTCTCTATTGCGGTCGCACTGAGCTGATGTCGATTGACGGTCAATTGTATGGCCTTTCACCTCTCTTCACGCGCCCGCCAGCATTCCGTAACGCGCTCGTTCAGAATCTGGCGGGAGGAAACACGATGGTTTTCAACCGAGCGGCTAAGCGGATTGTGGAAGCTGCGGGCACCTCCGAGGTCGTACTCCATGATTGGTGGCTGTATCAGTTGGTGTCGGCGGCTGGAGGGGCGGTGTACTATGATCCTCAACCGTCAATCAAATATCGCCAACATTCAAATAACATGATTGGATCGAATCTGGGTTGGCGGGCACGTTATGCCCGCATTCGCATGATGCTCAGCGGCCGTTTTCGCGATTGGAATGAAACCAATATCACCGCACTGCAACGCCTGCCGGACGATCTGATAAACCAAAACAATCGGAAGGTCGTCAAACTCTTCGCCCAAGCGAGGTCGGCATCTCTTTTGAAACGACTCTGCTATCTCAAACAAGCGGGCGTTTACAGGCAGACCCTCCTTGGCAATCTTGGGCTGCTTGCCGCAACCGTCATGAGAAGAATTTGAAATGAGCCAGCCCGAGCGATCTGCGGGATTGCTTAGGCGCCGCTTGCAACGTGACTTCCAGCGGGCCTTTGACATCATCAAGCGCGAGGGGTTTCCCGCCTTCGTCAGGACGGCCGGCGCGATCCTGCGCGAGCGCGCGTTTCCTCGGACCTACAAGGATTGGATCGCGCACTACGATACTTTGAGCCGAGCGGACCGGCAAAGAATGGCGTCCAATGCCGGACTGCTGGCTGGGCCGAAGATCTCCCTTATCATGGCGGTAAGCGACGGCGATCGGAGAGCGTTGCACTTTACGATCCGTTCGGTGCAAGCACAGCTTTACCCGCGATGGCAATTGTGTCTCGGCGTCGAAGACTCGATTGGGGAAGAGTTGCGCAAGGACCTCGATGCGTTGGCTGGGCAAAACGGCAGGATTCTCATCGCGCGCATCGAGGATTCCCCGACCTGGGCAAGCAAACTCAATGGCGCGATGGCGCTCGCCTCGGGGGATTTCGTCGCACCGATCGATCCGGGAGACGCGCTCGCCGAGCAGGCGCTTTATTGGGTCGCGAACGAGGCCCTAGCCTATCCCCAGGCGGACTTGATCTTCTCCGACGAGGACAAGTTCAAAGGCAACGCGACCCGCTTCGATCCTTGGTTCAAGTCCGATTGGAACCCGGCGCTGATGCTGTCATGCAACGCATTCGGGCGCCTCGGCGTCTATCGCCGTGACCTCGTCGAGCGCCTCGGCGGTTTTCGCCCCGCCTTCGCGGGTGCCGAGGAGTACGAGCTGGTGTTGCGCTGTGCGCGGGCGAGCGAAGCTTCTCCTATCCGGCATATCCCGCGCGTTCTTTATCATCGTCGTGACAAGGCCCAAAGCGGACGGACGGGTCCCGATCATGGGGAGGCGGGTCGACGCGCCGTCACGGAGCATCTTGCAGCTCAGGGCATCGCGGCTGAGGTGCGTCGCAGCCACGACTGCGGCTACCAGGTCGCTTACCCAGCCCCTTCGCCGCATCCGCACGTCAGCATCCTGGTGGCAACGACGGCGCGGCCGGATCTTGCCGGCCCTTGCCTGAAGTCACTTTTCGAGCGCACGACCTATGGCAATTGGGACGTTCTCCTGCTGGTTAGCGAGCGCACTCTGCAATCGCCGGAACGGGCGGCTCTGCTGCAGCGGTTTGCCGAGCGGCCCAATGCGCGCATCATCGAGTACCCCGATCGTCCGTTCAACTATTCCTCGGTGAACAACCTCGGCGCCGCGCAGGCATCGGGCGATATCCTATGCTTCCTCAACGACGACACAGAAATAATTACGGCCGATTGGCTCGAGCAACTCGTCGCCCGCGTGTCGCTGCCGCGAGTCGCCGCAGCCGGACCCATGCTTTATTATCCCGACGGCACCATCCAGCATGCCGGTGTCATTCTCGGCCTCGGCGGCATCGCGGGCCACGCGTGCCACCGCGCGCTCCGAGGTACTTCCGGCTATTTTGGCCGGGCGTGTCTCGAACAGCAGGTCTCCTGCGTCACCGCCGCCTGCATGGCAATTCGTGCAAAAGTTTTCCGCACGCTCGGCGGCTTCGACGAAGGCTTGCCTCTCGCTTACAACGATGTCGACCTCTGCCTTCGGCTGCGGGCGGCCGGCTGGCGTATCATCTGGACACCGGCGGCCGAGCTGATCCACCATGAGTCTGCCTCGCTAGGCAGACATGATGCAGGCGCACAAGCCAAGCAGTATGCGTGCGATGTCGCGCTGGTTCGCCAGCGCTGGGGATCTGTTCTCGAAGCAGATCCCTTCTACAACCGCAACCTGTCGCTGCAACGGGCGTATCGGCTCGCGTTTCCGCCGCGGCACTCGGCGACCGCCAGCGGCGGCGAGCTGAAAAGTGACCAAGCAAGTCCCAAGCAAGACCTGTGACTCAACTTCGATAGCAGCGCGCACATCGCGCTTGGTCAGCTGAAGAACGGATCCCGATTACGCATCGGCTTGCAAACAACGCGCACAGCGAAATCCGCTGAGCCGCAAAGGGTTCACTGTTGAGAGCAAGTCCCGATCTCCCGTAGACAAAGGGCAAGCCCTTCCTTCCAGTCGGGGAGCGCGAGGCCGAAACGCTTGCTCAGCCGGTCGCCGGCGAGGCGCGAATTCCGCGGCCGTGCGGCCGGCAGGGGATAATCTTCCGTCGAAATAGGATGGAGCCTGGGCAGCTGTTGCGCGGGAAGCAACGCATTGCCTTTTGCAGCTTCAAGGATGGCTGCGGCAAAGCCATGCCAGCTGGTCGCGCCCGAAGCGGTAAGATGGAAAAGGCCCGATGTGAAAAGGGCGCCGGCTTGTTCCACGATCGCCTGTCGGATGGCATGCGCGGTCGCATCGGCAATGTTGCGAGCCCAGGTAGGCGCCCCGACCTGATCTGCGATCATCCGCAACTCATCCCGCTCTCGCGCCAGCCGCAGCACCGTTCGCACGAAATTGCGCCCTCGCGCAGCGTAGACCCAGCTGGTGCGGAGAATGATATAGGCGCTTGCGGCCTGGCGAAGGGCAACCTCGCCGGCGAGCTTGCTGCGGCCATAGGCGTTGATCGGGCGCGGCGAATCTTCCTCCTGGTAGGGCGTTTCTTTCGTGCCATCGAAGACGTAATCAGTCGAATAGTGGACGAGAAGAGCACCGGCGGCGCGAGCCTCCTCCGCCAGGACCCCTACGGCCGTGCCATTCACGGTGGTCGCGAGTTGTTCTTCGTCCTCGGCCTTGTCAACGGCAGTATAGGCCGCGGCGTTCACGATCAGGTTCGGCTTGACGCTGCGAACAAGGGCCGGCAAGCGCTCCGGCCGTGAAAGATCGCACTGGCTACGATCAAGCCCCACGACTTCGCCGAGCGGCATCAGGCTGCGGATGAGCTCCCATCCGACCTGGCCATTCGCGCCCGTGACCAGCAATCTCACCGGAAGACCTCGGCATCGTGCAACGGCAGCCCAGCCCTGTCCTTCGCCGAAAGTATCGGCTCCTCGTTCGCGGGCCAGTTAATCCCGACCGTAGGATCGTTCCAAATCAGGCAGCGCTCGTGTTCCGGCGCGTAATAGTCCGTCGCCTTATAGAGGAAGTCCGCACTCTCCGAGAGCACCAGAAAACCGTGCGCAAAGCCGGGAGGAATCCAGAACTGACGGTGATTGTCCTCGCTTAGTTCAGTTCCCGTCCACTGGCCAAAAGTAGCCGAGGACTTCCGCAAATCGACCGCGGCATCGAAGGCGCGCCCTCTCGCAACACGGACCAGCTTCCCCTGAGGTTGTTTGATCTGATAGTGCATGCCGCGTAAGACGCTGCGCCGCGAGCGCGAGTGGTTGTCCTGCACGAATTGCACTTTGGCGCCGACCGCGTTGTCAAATTCCCTGGCATTCCAACTCTCAAGGAAGAACCCTCGTTCGTCCCCGAATACGCGCGGTTCAAAGATCAGGACATCCGGGATTGCCGTTTGGACGACCTTCATGAGTCTGCCAATTGCCCCTCTGCGAGAATTTGCAGCAGGTATTGTCCGTAGCCGCTTTTCGTGAGGGGCTCGGCCAGTTTTGCGAGCTGTATCGAGTCGATGAAACCCATCCGGTAAGCAATTTCCTCCGGACAGGAAATTTTGAGGCTTTGGCGCTGTTCGATCATTTCGACAAATGCCGACGCTCTTAGCAGCGACTCGTGCGTGCCGGTATCGAGCCACGCGAAACCGCGCCCAAGTATTTCCACCGAAAGGCTTCCCCTTGCGAGATACGCGTTATTGAGATCGGTGATTTCCAGCTCGCCACGGTCGGAAGGCTTGAGGTTGGCGGCGATGTCGACAACCTCCGGATCGTAGAAATATAGGCCAGTCACCGCATAATTGGACTTTGGCTTTGCCGGCTTCTCTTCAAGCGAGACAGCACGCCGTGCGTGGTCGAACGCAACTACACCGTAACGCTCTGAATCGCTGACGTGATACGCAAACACCGTTGCGCCCTCGGATCGCTCCGCCGCCCGATGCAGAAAAGTCGACAGATCGTGACCGTAGAAAATGTTGTCGCCGAGAATCAGGGCCGAGTGGTTGCCGGCAATGAACGCGCGGCCGATCGTGAAGGCCTGAGCCAAGCCGCCGGGAGTCGGCTGGACGGCATATTGCAGATTTAGCCCCCATTGCTGGCCATCTCCGAGAAGTTGCTCGAAGCGCGGCGTATCCTGGGGCGTCGAGATGATGAGGATGTCGCGTATTCCCGCAAGCATGAGCGTGCAGAGCGGGTAGTAGATCATTGGCTTGTCGTAGACCGGGAGCAGTTGCTTGGAGACTGCTTTCGTCACCGGATAGAGTCGCGTGCCCGACCCGCCGGCGAGGATAAGCCCCCTACGCGGAATCAGCGTGTTCATCATACTGAAGTGCGACCCAGTCGCGGTACGCCCCACTTGCAACATTGGTGACCCACTCCTGATTGCCCAGATACCACCGGATCGTCTTGCGCAGGCCCCATTCAAAGTCCTCTTGCGCGCTCCAGCCGAGCACTTTCGCGATCTTGCCGGCATCGATGGCGTAGCGCCGGTCGTGGCCGGGGCGATCCTTCACGAACGTGATTTGCTCCGAATAAGAACGGTGGTCGCCGCGCGGCTGCTCTTGGTCCAGAATATCGCAGATGAGCCTTACGACTTCGAGATTCGTCTTCTCATTCGAACCCCCGATATTATAGACCTCGCCCGGACAGCCCTTTTCGAGCACGCATTGAAGCGCCGCGCAATGATCGGAGACATAAATCCAGTCGCGGACGTTCTGGCCGTCACCATAGATCGGTATGCGTTGATTGGTGTGAGCCCGATGAATGGCGAGTGGAATCAGTTTTTCCGGAAATTGATAGGGACCATAATTGTTGGAACAGTTGATCGTAAGAACCGGAAGCCCATAGGTATGATAGAATGAGCGGACCAAATGATCCGATGCGGCCTTGCTCGCCGCATAAGGGCTGTTGGGCGCAAAGCGACTGGTCTCGCAGAACGGCGGATCGCCCGGGCCGAGAGATCCGTAGACTTCGTCGGTCGAAATGTGCAGGAAGCGAAACTGAGCCTTTGCGTCTTGCGACAGTCCACACCAATAGGCGTAGACCGCATTGAGAAGCCGTAACGTGCCGAGGACGTTTGTCTCGACGAACGTGTCTGGGTTCTGGATTGATCGATCGACGTGGCTCTCGGCTGCCAAATTGATTACTTTCAGCGGCTTGTATTTCGCGAGCAAATTCGAGATGACTTGGTTATCTCCGATGTCGGCCCGGACAAAAATGTGTCGCGGATCGCCATAGATCCGAGCGAGGCTTTGCAGATTGCCCGCGTAAGTCAGTTTGTCTACGTTGATAACCGGTTCGGTCATCTTCTCAATCCAATAATGGACGAGATTGGACCCGATGAACCCTGCCCCTCCGGTGATTAACACCATGAGGATCCCCTCTGCCGATTTCGGATACCTCTACCCCGTCAAATCCGCACGCGCAAGCAAGGGATCGTTCGCCGGTATTGCCTGCGCCGGAATTGAGCTGGCGCTGCGGGCGGCAAGGGTTCCCACATCCACCCCAAAGGCTCAATCGCCGCTCGCATTGCAGCCGCGCAATGCTATGCGGCGGCTTGACGGTATTTCTCGAATACTTCGTTTATCGAGCCGGCGGCAATGATGCGCCCCTGGTCGAGCAGAATAGCCCTGCTGCATAACTGCTGGACCAGTTGTTCAGAATGAGAGGCCAGCACCAGAATCCCGGCGCGTTGCACAAATGCATCGATGTGATGTCTTGCCTTTTCGAGAAAGGCCTCATCGCCGGCGCCGATTCCCTCATCGAGGAGCAGAATCTCAGGTTCGATACAAGTCGATATCGCGAATGCAAGCCGCGCATGCATTCCGGCCGAATAGGTTCGCAATGGCATCTCGAGGAATGTTCCGAGCTCGGTGAAATCCGCGATCTCTTCGATCTTGACGGCGACCTCCGCCTTGCTCAATCCGAGATAGAGTCCGCGCAGCAGAATGTTCTCGTAGCCGGTACTCTCCGGATCCATGCCGAGGCTGACATCGAATAGTGGCGCCACCTGACCTTCTATTATCACATTTCCGTCCGCGGGCTCGTAGATGCCCGCCATCACGCGCAAAAGTGTCGTCTTGCCGGCGCCGTTGCGGCCCACCAGAGCCACGCGATCGCCATGCACGATATCGGTACTGACATCGCTAAGCGCCTGGACAACGACGTGCCTGGTGCCGTCGGCGCCGATGCGCCCACCGGTGCCCGCTGCTATCAATCGATTCTTCAGTGAGCGGCTGGTTCCGTTATAGATTGGAAAAAGAACCGAGACATGATCCAGACGGATTGAGGCCATGATTGCTTCTCACACCCAGTACGCGATTCGCGCGCGGAAGCGAACGAAGAAGCCAAGAGCGACGACATAGCCGACGGCCGTCACCCCCAACCCCACAAGCCACGTTGACAGTGGTGGCGAGTGCCCGAGCAGAGGCATCCGCACGATTTCGACCAGATGATAAAACGGATTCAGCTCGGCCACGAGCTTGCTGGTGCGCAATTGGTCGATGTTCCAAATGATGGGCGTGAAGAAGAACAGTATCTGTATGATGTTCGCAGCAATCATCGGAATATCGCGAAATCGAGTGCTCAGGAGACCGACGAGGAAGCTGGCCCAAATTCCGTTGAGGCACAAGATCAGCATGCCCGGGATCGCAAGGAGTGCTCGGGTCCCGGGCCAGATGCCGAAGATCAGCATGATGACCAGGTAGATCACCATGTTGTGTGCGAAGATGATGAGATTGCGCCACAGCACTCGGAACACATGTATGCTCAAGGGTGCACGCAATTGCCGGATTACGGATTCGGACGCGATAAAAACGACGCAGCCTTCGAGGATCAGCGACGAGATGAAGCCCCAGATGATGATGCCGAGCGCGAGGAATGGCAAATAATTGCGGATGGGCTGGCCGAAAAACTGAGCGTACAGGAAGCCCAGCGCGCCGACCATGATCCCCATACTGAGCGTTATCCAGAATGGACCGATGATCGAGCGCCGATAACGGTGGCGGATGTCGTGCCAACCCAGGGTTCCCCAAAGCTCCCAGCGATTGAGGCCTTCGTAGATATCTGTCAGCGCCTTTGCGAGTTGCGTGTGTTTCGACGTAATCGATCCTCCACGGCGCCACAAACCTGCATGATTCACGTTCATTGTCTTCGTGTTCCTCCGGGCAGCAGCCCAGGGAAGTCCCGGTCTTTGCTGAAAAGGGCGAAGCGGTCGATACCCTGGGGTGTTGCAGCACAGTCTTGCCTTGTTGGGCAAGTGAGTTGTCCGGGCTCAAGTTGCCGCATTGTCCCGCATCGGTGCCGCCAACGGCGAAGGTTCGGGAGCCAGAGCAGCAAGTTTGGATTTGGGCCGCGCATCGCCAACGAAGGATCGCCGAGCTGGAACAGGAACTCGCGCGATGCCCGCTATGCGGCCTTCCCCGGAACATCACTCATCGACCGAGATCCCGGTTGCCTCCACGATTTTGGCCCAGCGCAGCTGTTGCTGTGCCAGATAAGACGACAGCTGTTCCGGCGAGGCGGGCTCTGCTTTCGCGCCGATCCTCGCGAAGGCCTCCTTGACCTCGGCGCTGGCGAGCGCACTCGCCACCGCTTCACTGAGCCGCTGCCGGACGGCAAGTGGCGTGCCGGGAGGCGCGACGATAAAATTGACCGATGCGGTCACGAATTGATCGAACCCGCTCTCCACCATCGTCGGGAGTTCCGGCGCGAGCTGACTGCGGGTTCCGCTGGTAACAGCCAATCCCCGCAAGCGATCATCGCGAATATAGGGGAGCAATTGGGTCAAGGCCGAGAAGAAGACTTGAATCTCGCCGCCCAAGAGGCCCACCAGCGCCGGCCCACCGCCGCGATAGGGAACGTGGACCATGTCGATCTGCGCGCGCACTTTCAGCAATTCGCCCTCGAGATGCGGCAGTGAGCCCGTCCCGGCGGAGCCAAACCTCAGTGCGCCCGGCTGAGATTTTGCCAAGCTGACCAGTTCGGCGACGGTATGGGCGGCCACCGACGGATGCACCGCCAGGATTTCGGCGGTTTCCGAAACCCCGGCAACAGGCGCGAATGTTTGCGCATTGTAACCGGCATTCTTGTAGATCAGTGGAGCGGTGAGAAGTGTGCTTGTGCTGCCCACCATCACCGTATAGCCGTCGGGCTCCGCGGCTATGACCGATTTGGCGGCGATCAATCCCCCGGCCCCGCCCGCGCGATTCTCAATGATCACCGGCTGTCCAAGTGCAGCGGACATCTTGTCCGTGAGGAGCCGAGCCATGATATCCGGAGGGCCGCCTGGAGGCGACGACACAACGAGTTTGACAGGCCGATCGGGGAAGGCTTGCGCTCCGTAAAGGATCGACAGCTGCAGAATGCACGCAAGTAGAGCGGTGACGATTTTCTGCTTCATGGTCTTCCCCAGGGATATATACGGATCCAAGCGATGACGGACTCATAGCCACACCGGCACTCTACGACGGCATCCTTCTTGCTTCAAAGTTTGTGTGGCTGAACGATCGCCGCGGATTGCCGGCTCATGGTTTGGCGTACATTTCTCTCAGCCGGACGCGGCCGCGGCATTGTAGTGGAGCTTTGCCGTCACTGTTTCTCGATTCCGGCTTCCGCAATGACGCGGGCCCATCGCTCAATCTCGGAGCGCATGCGCGCATCGAGCCGGTCGGCCGGCAAAGCATTGGCATCGAACCCCGCCTCTTTGAACCTGGCTTTCACCGCTGGATCGCCGAGAACGTCCGTCGCGGCGCGCTTCAGGGTCTCTACCGCCTGATCCGGCATGGCCTTCGGCCCATACAAGGAATTCCAAGACGTCACGATATAGTCCGGAACGCCGGCCTCCGTCATCGTCGGCACGTCAGGCAACTCGGGCAGCCGGTTGGCCGAAGTGGCAGCCAGCGGACGTATCTGCCCTGCCTCGATCTGCGGACGCAATCCGCCATAAGCGTTGACCACAAGGTCGATATCATTGCGCAACAACGCCACCGACAGCTCGGAGGGACCGCGGTACGGGACGACGGTGATGGCAAGCTTTTCCGAGGCTTTGAACAAAAGCGCGGCCAGATGGTTGCTCGTTCCGGCCGTCGAAGTCCCGATCGTCAACGTGTTTGGCTTGGCGCGAGCGGTGTCGATCCACTGCTTGATGCTCTTATAGGGCGATGCCGCACCGGTAACGAACAGGTAAGCAAACTCGCTGACCCCGACGATCGGCCTCATCTCGGCGCGAGGATCGACGGCATCCTTGAACAGGCTCACGCCGATGGCGTTGTTGTTGCCGATCCAGCCTATCGTATATCCGTCCGCCGGCGCGTTGATGATGGTGTGATCCGCCACCACGCCGCCGGCACCGGGTTGATTTTGGACGACGACAGGTCGTTGAAAGCGATCGGACAGTTTCTCAGCCAGAATCCGCAGCACGATGTCCGACGCGGAGCCCGCGGCAAGCGGCGTAATAATCCGGATTGTGCGGACCGGATAATCCTCCGCAGCCGCCCCGAAACAGCAGCCGACGCTCGTGGCTAGCGATAGGGCAGCTGCGAGCACCACCGCAACGCGATCGGATCCGCGGAATTTCAAGTTTTGGCCGGCCATTGCAGGCACTCGGCAAGTCCACGGCCCATGATCCATTCCTTGTCCGACGCGGACAGGAAAGCCATGTGCTCGGTAAACAGCTTCACGCAGTCGCTATAGCTGCAACTGGTGCGCTCGAGCATCGCCGACGCGTCGGTGCCCCAGAAACAACGCTGCGGCCCGAAGGCGTCCACCAAGCGGCGGATGTGGGGCTGAATATTCTTGTAAGGGTACGGCGCGGTTGAGAACACCGGCACCAAGGTCAGCTTGACGTAGACGTTGGGATGTTTCGCCAAAGTTGCCGTACTCTCTGACGCGGCCTTCAGCAAATCATCCTTCTGCGTCGTGCGCGCGCCGAGATGATCCATGATGATGCGCAGCCGCGGATGCCGCACCGCGACCTCGCCGATTTCCTTGTGGGTATAGGGGGCGTTGAGCATCACCGGGATGCCGAGTCGCTCCGCCGCCGGCCAGAACCAGTCTGCGGTGCCGTCCGTCATCCAGACGCGATCCCACTCGTGATGCAGCGTCAATCGCACGCCAAGCATGCCTTTTTGGTCGCGCCAGGTTTCAAGCTTGGCGCGCTCGGACGGCTTGTCGATCGGAAAGCGCCCCATCACGGCGAAGCGGTTAGGATATTTCTGCGCCGCTTCGAGGCTGTAATCGACGCGGTCGCCTTCCCACGATGGCGGCACCAGGATGGCGTGCTCGACGCCGGCCTCCCGCATCATGGCGCCGAATTTTTCGTAGGTCAGCGGCTCCGGGAGATGCGCCTTGCGGCCGGGCATCCACGGCCTGTCGGGCGCTTCGGGCCGCCAGACATGAACGCCGGCATCCACGATCATCATGAATCACTCTCCTTCGGGAATCCCTAAACCGTCAGCGCGCGTGTCGTATCGTCGAACAGCTCGTCGACCGACATGCGGCGCGGAATGAGCTTTTGCTGGTGGCAGAAGTCGATGATGATGTCCAATATCGGCCGGCAGGACTCGACGCCGAAACGGTACGGATCGAGCGCGCCGCCATCGGGCAATCCGGCCGCAATCTTGCTGTCGTGCAACTGGCGGAAAATGTCTTTGACGGCGTCAGGCCGCGAGCGCGACAGTTCCTGCCTGACCACCACCATGTGATTGATCGGAATGCCGTGGTGGCGCTCGGCCCATGTCTGGGCAACCGCGTCGGCGTCGGGAATGAGATGCTTGAGCTTCGGGTCAGGCAGCTTGTCGCCGACGATACCGGCGGCGACGTCGCCGTCGAGCAGCATCTGCGTCAAATCCTTGCCTGCCGGCGCGCGCTTGACGATGTCCGGGTCGTGATATTCGGCGACATGCGGATCCTCGAAGGTGATCCATTCGACCTTGTCGATGTCGACGCCGTAATCGCTGGCCAGAATTCCCCGCACCCACGTCCCCGTGGTCACCGTATAGGCGCGCACGCCGACCCGCTTGCCGTTGAGCTCGGAGGGCTTGAGCGGACCGCGTTCGGGATTGTAGGCGATGGTGTGATGCTGGCCGCGACTCACCACCACCGCGGGCACCAGCACATAGGGCTTGCCGTAGGCCTTGGCCTGCAGATAGGTCACGATTGCCAACTCGGCGACGTCGTATTTGGCCTCGCGCACGACCTGCTTGAACAGGTTATTGGCGACCTTCACTTCGGCAAAATCGAAATCGACCAGGTCGGAGCTGATCGCGCCGCTCTTGAGCGGCTTGGTGTTCGCATAGTTGCCCAACATCGTGTGCAGCTTGAGCTTTGTCGCGATCGCCATGAGCTTTGATCCTTTGTCACTTTGCCGTCAGGTCACTTCGCCGTCAGGTCACTTGGCCAGAGCGGGATAGAGCGTGAGCGCGGTCTTGCCGAAAATCCAATCCTGGTCCGACGGTTTGGCGAAGGCAAACGCCTGGCGCGCGGCGCCGAGGATTTCCGCCAGCGTGCCGACCGAATTCGGAAAATTCGATCCCCAGGCGATCCGCGAGGCGCCGAACGTATCGACGATACGGCCGAAAAACGTGTCCGGCGCGCCTTTCCCCCAGCTCTTGGGGCTCACATTGACCGGCGTGATCTTCAGATAGACCTGCTTGTATTTGGCGAGATCGAGGAGCTCGGCGGCGCCGCTATAGGGCGGCCCCTCCGCGAACGGCGCACGCGCCAAGTGATCGAGGATCATCGTCACTTTCGGGAACCGGTCCATGATTTGACGCAGCAGCGGCAAGCCTTCCTGCTTCATCTGCATGCAGACCGGAATGTTCTTTGCCGATGCATGCTCCCAGAACGGATAGGTTTTCGGATCGACGAACCATGTGGCCTGATCCGGCAAGGTCGACCCGGTGGTGAACAGGCGCATGCCGGTGCAGCCGCGGGCGAGCCAGTGATCGAATGTTTTCACGGCATCGGGCGCCATGACGTCGATGGAATAGACGCCGGTGAAGCGGGACGGGACGGCGGCGACCGCATCCGCCACATAGCTGTTGTCGTAGCCGTACGCCGTGGAGGAATGCACGATCGCCGCCTTGTCGACGCCGGCGTCGTCCATGGCCTCGAGCAGTGTCTGATAGGTGGTCGGCCGCTCGCTTGACCAGGTGGATTGCGTGCCGCCGAGCGGCGCCAACGGATAACGCTGGGTATCGGGCGAGACGATGTGCGGATGAATATCGATGACTGGCATGTGCGTCCACTCGCGTTCACGTTTTGAAGAATAGGTTCAAGGGTCGATCTCGACAAACACCCGATCGAGTTGCGGGCGCGACGGTATCAACTCCTGTTGCAGGCTATAGGTGACCAGGGCCTCGATGCTGGGACGGTTCGCCGCGATACCGTAGGGCAGCGGATCGCTCATCAACGACAGGAAATTGAGGTAGCGCTTATCTTCGGGGCTATCGCCCTGACCCTGCTTGAGCTGTTCGAGATAGGGCTTTTTCGCCGCGACGAAGGCGTTCATCAGCGAACGCGCCAGCCACGGATAGCGCTTGATGTGCTCGTCCTTCACCACGATGAGACCGTGGATCGGATAGATGCCGCTGTTGCGAAACCAATCGGCCTCGACCTTTTCGACGTCGGCGATCAATTCCGGATAGGTATCGGCGGCGGCGGCAGCCTCGCCGGCCTTGTCCCAGCCGCTGATCGGCGGACCGGCGCGGCCGACGCCCGCGGGCCCGGTAAATCCGGCCTGAATTTCGCCCGCCTTCATCATGCTCTGCAGCGACTTGCCTTCCGGCGCGTGCACCACGTTCGGCGGCAGCTTCAGCGTCGTGACATGCTCCTCGTCATCGACCACCCAGGTCACCTTCGCCGAATCAAGCCCGTATTCGTTGACGAAAATGCCGCGCGTCCAGACGCCGGTGGTGACCGAATAAGCCCGCACGCCGACTTTTTTTCCCTCCAGATCCTTGGGCACCTTGATGCCCGCATCGGGGCGGACCACGAAGCCGCCGTGATGAAAGCGGCGCATCAGGAAAACCGGCAAGGCGATGAAAGGGGCACCGAGCGCACGCGCGATCATGTAGGTCGTCGGCGCCATCTCGCAGATGTCGAATTCCACGTCGCGCACCATGCGGCGAAAGGCGCCGATGATGGGCACGACCTCGACAAATGCGGGATCGACGCCCTCTATGCGGACGTCGCCGCGTTTCAAGGCGTGGGTGTGGCCATAAGTTCCGATCGCGATCTTCAAGTTCGGCTGGTCCGCCATTCCATTCTCCTGATGCCGTTTTGCCGTGATCCGCGCCCGGTTTGATCGCGAACCGATCCGAAACGCCGACGCGCGCTATTGTTTCGGAATGCCGGCTTTGTCGATAACGTCCCGCCACTTGGCGACGTCCGCCGCCATGCGATCGTGCATCTGTTGCGGCGTGCTGGCGCGCGCATCAATGCCGAGCCCGCGTGCTTTTTCCTGCAAGTCCGGTGCCGCAAGGGCGCGATTGATCTCACGGTTAAGGATCTGCACGACCTCATCCGGCAAACCTGCGGGCCCCGCGACCCCGTTCCAGCTGGTCACGACATATTGGGGGAAGCCGCCTTCCTTCGCGGTCGGAATGTCTTTCAGCAAGGGATCGCGTTCCTCGCCCGAGGTCGCGACAATCCGCAGTTTTCCGCCGCTCATCTCGCTGATAAATCCGGCGTAATAATCGAAGCCGAGATCGACGTCACCGCGCAGCAGCGCCGTAACCAGCTCGGGTGTGGTGCGATAGGTGACGATGGCGAAGTCGACTCCCGTCACCTGCTTGAACAGGTACGCCGAAAGGTTTTGCGTGCTGCCGGGATTGATGGCGCCGATATTGAGCTTTCCGGGATTTTTCTTTGCGGCGTCGACGATATCTTGGAGCGACTTGTAAGGCGAATTGCCCGGCACCGCGAGCAACATTTCGAAACTCGCCGCCACCGAAACGGGTGTGAAATCCTTTAGCACGTCGAACGGAAGCTTATTGAAAAGCGAGGCGCTGATCGCTTGGCCATTGCCGATCTCGCCAAGCGTGTAGCCGTCGGCGGGAGCGCGCAGCACCTGTGTGGCCGACACGATGCCGCCAGCGCCCGGGCGGTTCTCGATCACGAATTGCTGCTTAAGCTGCTCGCCGAGCTTGTCGGCCAATAACCGCATCGTCAGGTCGCCGACCCCGCCGGGCCCGTAAGGCACGAACACGCGCACCGGTTTGGTCGGGTAGTCTGCCGCCGCCAGCGCTCCAGCGCCCAGGATCGCAAACACAGGTGCCAACGCCGCAGCCAGGCAGTAATGCCAGACTGGGCGCGTGCGCGTTCGGATGCTCGGCTGATACGTCATGCGTTCTCCCTAAGCGGCATGGCCCTGATCTGCACCGACACGGGCCGTTGCGGCCTCTCGTCGGTCCTGTGCATGTCCGCGTCCGAAAGTCTGGCACGGCTGCCCTGGCGGACCCCATCGAAATCGCGCGTGATGCCATAAGTTTTTGCTATAAAGGTGACGCGGGTATTCCCGGCGCCGCGAGCATCCGACAAGGCGTTGTTCCATGATTGGCCATGAAATTCCGTCCCTACGACAGCTGCGCGCCTTCGAAGCTGTCGCGCGCCTGGAGAGTGTCAGCGCGGCGGCGCGAGACATCCATCTTTCGCAGCCCGGCGTGAGCCAGGCGATCCGGGCGTTGGAAAACGGTCTGGGGGCGCAGCTATTCGAGCGGCGGCGGTTCGGATGCTATGTTACCGAGTTCGGCGCTATCCTGCTGCCACGGGTACAACGTTTTTTGGAACACCTTCGTTCGGCATTGACGGAACCTGGTGGCAACGCGACCGCCGGCCGGCAAGGCATAGACGCCACGGTCAACAGAATTACGCGGCCGCAACTGCAGAGTCTCATTGCCGTGTCCGAGAATCCGTCGTTCGACGCCGCGGCGCGGTCTTTAAAAATTTCGCAGCCGTCGCTGCACCGCTCCGCCCGCGAGCTGGAGCGTGAACTGCGGCGGAGCCTCTACCGGCGCACTGCAACCGGTGTCACGACGAGCCCATACGGATCCGAGCTCGCCAGACGGGTTCAGGTCGCGCTGGGCGAGATCGAATACGGCTTGGACGAGATCCAGGCCGCAAGAGGCAATGTCGTTTCGCGGATAGCGATCGGCAATATCCCGCACTCGGCCACCCAGATCCTGTCGAATGCAATCAAGGACTTTCTGTCGCGATATCCGGCGGCCCGCGTGCGAATCGTCGACGGTCACTACGAAGATCTGTTGAACGAGCTGCGTACCGGTAAGCTTGACCTTTTGTACGGCGTGCTGAGGCGGCCGGATTGGGCCACCGACGTCGAGGAAGAGCTGCTATTCGCCAATCATTACGTCGTGGTCGCACGTCACGGCCATCCGTTGCATCGGTTGAAACGGGTGCGCAACCGGGACCTGGCCGATTTCGGCTGGATCATGCCGGGACCGTTGACGCCGCGCCAGCAGGCTTTGCATCGCATGCTGCAGGGCGTTGGCGTGGAGCCAAAGATCAGCCTCGAAACGACATCATTGCAAATCTACCGCACGATCCTCGCGGCAACCGACCAGCTCACTCTGATGTCGAGATTTGAAGCCAAGCTGAACGACGTCGAAGCCTTGGCGCAACTGCCGTTCCGGTCGCCGCATCTACGCCGCTTCGACGGCATCGCCACCCGCATCGGCTGGCAACCCACGCGCATCCTTCGCGAATTCATCGCCTTGCTGCGGGCCGAAGCCCGCACCGCGGCGGCCGGCGCGCAGCCTGGGCGGGTGTCGTCTCGCTCCAGGATCGCGAACCCGCGGCGAAGCGCGGCCGGTGCGCGCGTCAAGATACGAACTGGCGTTAGAAATGCCGCGTCGCACGTGCCGTAGCCCAATTCATCGCTCCTCGCTTGAAAATTGAGCGTCCAATAATGGAAGCCAAGAAGCCCGTGTTGATTGTGGAAGACGACGTTTGGGCGCGCCTGATCGGCGTCGTCCTTGATCCGACGACCAGCCACGAGCGCTGGAGCGCATTCGCCGATTTCATGTCGCCCGATTTGCCGGACTTCCGGGCCTGGTGCGACGGGGTCAAGGCAGCGGCAAGGTCGCTATACCCCAGCGATGTCCGGCTGGTGAAGTCCCAGGACGAACTGCATGGCAATCTTGCGGCGGCAGAAGCGATCGTCACCGAAAGCCTGAAGATCGGCCCGGAAGAACTCGCATTGGCGCCACGACTGAAAGCCGTGCACAAATACGGTGCAATTCTCCGCAACATCGATGTCACCGCCTGCGCGTCGCGCGGAATCAGGGTCATGGCGGTGCGCCGTCGCGCCAACATCTCCTGCGCCGAGCACGCCTTTGCATTAATGCTGATGCTCGCCAGGCGGATGGCCGATCTGAACGGGTTGATCAGCGTCGAACAAATTTTCGTCGGCGGACGATCCTATGCGCCCTTCGACAGGCGCCACACGCCCGGAGCCAATTGGGGGCGATTCTCGGGGATGCGGACTCTCAACGGCAGCACGCTCGGGATCATTGGCCTAGGCGAGATCGGCCGTGAATTGGCGATGCGGGCGGCCGCATTTGGAATGACAACTCACTATTTTCAACGGACGAAGCTCAGCCAAGACGAGGAGCGCAGCCTGAACGTTTCCTATCAACCGTTAGACGTGTTGCTCACGAACAGTGATTGGATCATACCGCAGCTTCCGCTCGATGCATCCACATCGGGCATCATCAATCGTGAGCGGCTGAATTTGGTTAAACCCGGCGCTTGCATTGTGAACGTCTCGCGCGCCGAATTAATTGATCGGACCGCGATGCTGGAAGCGATCCGATCCGGTCATCTTGGCGGCTTCGCGCTCGATCCGTTATACGAGGAGCCTGGTCGGCCTGATGACGAGTTACTTTCCTTCGACAACGTGATCCTGACACCTCATATGGCAGGATCGCCACGATTTAACGGGTTGCAGGATATCGAGGACGTAATTGCAGGGCTCGCAGATACTCTCGCGGCGTAAGCATTCAATTCATATGAATTCGCACTTCTGGGCTGACCGAACGTCGCGGCTACGCGCTTGCTCTACACAAACCCGAAAAACCGCGCCGGATTGTCGACCAGCACGCGATCGCGCGCCGCGCGATCGGGCAGATAGCGTTCGAGCAGTTCGACACGCTGCATTTCATGGTCGAGACCGTATTCTGAGTGTCCGTCGTTGTCTGGCCGGATGAAGCGATGGACGTGAGGCCAATCGGTCGCCCAAAAGCAGCGGTCCGGTGCCGCCTCATAGAACAACCGGCCGAACTCCACCGCATCATTCCACGGATATCCGGTGTGCGACCGCAGGTCGCCGTTCGACAACCCGATCCACCAATTGCCGTTCTTGAGAAGCTCGAGAATCAGGCCGACCGCGGGCTGCCCGATGCCTCGCTGGTAATCGGGTCCGCCCATGTGATCAATGACCGCAGGGAAATCGATTTTGCGCAGTTCGGCCGCGACGGCCAGAAGATCGTCTTCGAAGCCGAACACTTTGACGAACCAGCCAAGCTCGCGAACGCGATGCAGTCCGCGGCGGAATTCGGCAAGGCTCGGCGCCAATTTGAATCGACCGCCGAAATTGAACCGCGCCCCGCGCACGCCGACGCTGTCGAGTCTGTCCAGTTCCGCGTCGCTGACGCTGTCGTCGACGATGGCAACGCCGCGATAATTCGTCTTCGAATTATTTTGCAGGACATCGTACAGCAGCCGATGATCGGTTCCGTATATCGTGGGCTGTACCAAAACGGCGCGATCGACGCCCATCGCGTCGTGCAATGCCCGCATCGCCGCAAAGGTGCAATCTTCAGGCGGCCTATAGAGCGCGTCGGGATTGGCGGCGGGATACGCCTTTGCGTCGCCAAAGACGTGCAGGTGAGTGTCGCAGGTGTTTCGCGGCAATCGTTCGGTCATGGCTACTGCAAGACGATGTTTGCTTGCTTGATGATCGGTCCCCATTTGGCATTCTCGCTCGCGATGTAATCGGCGAGCTGTCGGGGCGTGCCGCCCAACGGCGTCATCCAGATTTTGGCGAGATCTTTGCGGCCGTCGTCGCTTTGCAGAAAATCATTCACGCCCTGATTGACCTTGTTGATGATATCAGCCGGTGTCCCGGCGGGCGCAAACAGGGCAGACCAGCCGTTTGCCTCGAAACCGGGAAACCCCGATTCTGCCACAGTCGGCACCTCCGGCAACTCGGGCATACGTTTGGCGCTGGTGACAGCGAGGCCCGTGAGCATGCCCGACTGCACATTCGGCACGAAGGTCGGAACGTATTGGATCGAGAGCTGAAGGTCGCCCGACGCCAGATCAGGGAGCGCCTGCGAAGTGATCCGGTAGGGCACGTGGCCGATCGAAATACCGGCCAGCTTGTTGAGAAGCTGGACCGTTATGTGAGCCTGCGATCCGACGCCGACCGTTCCAGCGTCGAGGGTGCCGCGATGATTTTTGGCGTAGTCGACGAGCTCCATCAGGTTCTTCACCGGCACTTTCGGACTGCCGACAATGATGAGTGGAGAATAGGCGAGCAACACGATCGGGGCGAAGGCGCGATCGGGGTCGAAATCGAGATCCTTGTAGAGGAATTTATTGTTGACCATCGGCCCCACCGTCCCGATGAGCAGCGTGTAGCCGTCGGGCGCCGCTCTCGCCACCGTTCCCGCGGCAATGTTGCCGGTTGCGCCGGGGCGGTCCTCGACTATGAAATTCTGGCCGAATCGCCGGCTCAGTGACGCATTGATCAATCGCATCAACGTGTCGGTACTTGTTCCCGCAGCAAACGGACACAGTATGGTCACGGGCCGCGTCGGCCACGGCTCGGCCGCCGGTGCCTGCGCACCGACAGCAAGAAGCCAGATCGCAGCGGCCGCAAGCGCGCAGATTAGTCGCCGGACTTCATTTCGCATCATCGATTCCTTCCCAGCCCGCGCGGCCGTACAAACGCCGTACCGCCCAATGCGGATATAAATCGCCGTCTACCGATGCCGATCGCCATTTGCTCCTCAAAGGGATCATACCCGCTGCAATGTGGGGAATAATATCAACTCGGCATAGCGGCGAGCGATGAAATTTCCGGAAGCCGCCGAGCCCCAGGCTGTTCTTTGCTTCGAAGCCATTGGCGCCTGTCCGTGCGCGACCGCTATGCAGCGCCGCCGCCGGAACCGACCATGGCGGCGCCACCATAAACTTGCTAAACGTTCGGCCGGACCTGCCGGTGCAAGGAAACTCATCGCCGATGACGAATTTTACTTCCTTTGCCGAACTGCGCGCTATCTGCCTCGACTTGCCAAGCGGGCATCCGGCGGCCAGTGCGGCCGTTGCCCAGCGCGAAGCTTCGCTGACCAAGCCAGCGCGCAGCCTCGGCCGTCTCGAAGATGTCGTCGCCTGGCTGGCCCATTGGCAGGGCCATACGCCGCCGCGATTGGACCGCGTCGATATTCTTGTCTTTGCCGGCAATCACGGCGTGACCCGGCTTGGCGTCTCGGCCTATCCGACCGAGGTGACGGCACAGATGGTGGCGAACTTTGCCGCCGGCGGCGCCGCCATCAATCAGCTCGCGCGTGCGGCTAATGCCGAGCTCCATGTCATTCCGCTTGCGCTGGAAGCGCCGACCGCAGACTTCACCCAGCAACCGGCGCTCGCGGAACAGGAATTCCTCACCGCGGTTGCGGCCGGTTACGCTGCGGTATCGCCCGAATGCGATCTGATCTGTCTCGGCGAAATGGGCATCGGCAATACCACCGCGGCGGCGGCGATCGCGGCGGCGTTGTTCGGCGGCGGCGGTGCGCGCTGGGCCGGTCGCGGCACCGGCGTCGACGACACGGGACTTGAACGCAAGCGCGCCGTCATCGATCGCGCCCTCGACCGCCACGCCGCCCTGCTCCACGATCCGCTGGCGATCGCCGCGGCTTTTGGCGGCCGCGAGCTGGCGGCAATCCTCGGCGCGACATTGGCGGGGCGGCGGCAGCGCATTCCAGTCCTGCTCGACGGCTTTGTTTGCACTGCGGCAGTCGCGCCGCTGGCGAAGCTGCGGGCCGATACGCTCGCGCACACGCTCGCGGGCCATGTCTCGGCTGAGGCCGGGCACCGCATGTTGCTCGATGAACTGGGACTCGTCCCGCTTGTCGACCTCGATATGCGGCTTGGCGAAGCGTCGGGAGCCGCTGTGGCGCTGCTCGTCCTTCGCGCGGCGCTAGCGTGTCATACCGGCATGGCAACCTTCGCCGAGGCGGGCGTATCCGACAAGCCAGCCGGCGCAACGGAGCCGAAAGCGGCAGGCTGAAGTGGCGTTGGCGCCCTCACTCCGCGGGCGACAGCGCCTCGCTCGGCGCCGTCAATGCCGGTGCCAAGGCCGGGTAATGGCTCAGCGAAAACAGAAAGATTGCGACGACCGCGTAAGTGATCGCCAGCGTCGGCGACACTGCAAATAGGGCAGACGATCTGGCGCGAATTAGCCACCAAAGTCAGTGGCGGGTGACGATCAAGCCACCCCTGCCAGCGCATTGAGCAGCGGCTTCGATCCGGCGACTGATCCGAAAATGCCGCCCTGCGCCTTGATCATGGCGAGGCCCGCCTCGCTGAGAGGGCCTCGGGTTCGGCCTGCAACTTTACGCTCGGCATCGCAATCTCCTGCGTCAGCAATGGTCACGATATGGCAAAATCGGGGCCAGCCAGATTGCGGTCATTGCCCATTTATGAGGCCAGCATAGTCCATAATAACCGTGCAACGGCGATCAACACACGAGCGTGCAATGCAAGCACGAATCCCCGCCGGTTCGGGGATTTTCGCGATGAACGAGGAAATCTTCGTTTGCAAAAGACTGTGTGGTGGCGGACGCAGTCTATGTCGAACCCGTCTCCGCAACGGATTTCCCTGCTAACAGGGAAATAAACAGGGAATTTTGTAGAGTTTCACACTTCATAGGGTCCGTTGCGCGGAGTTGCTGAGCAGATTCAATAGTTTGCAGACAAATTCCCTAGGCAACGGAACAGGGAATTTTCGAACATGTTGCAGGGAAGTATCTTCGACTAACAGGGAATCCGATATTGCCATGTCCTCCAGCAATATTTGGTCTGTACGTACACGTTATTGCAGCCCAAGCCGTTGCACCTGCGCGCCGGGGACCAGGTTCATCCGGCCGATCGCCTGGCTTCGCTTCTCGTCGCTCGCCAACAACTGCCGACGCAAGGCAATGATGGCGCGGGCCACGAGCGTGTGGTCCCAGAACCAGCTCTGCATCTGCCGGCTTGACGGCATGGCGCCGTCCGCCGACATCGCCTCGAGATAATAAGCTTTCAGGTCGTCGACGGCCCAGCGCAGTGCCTGTACAGGGTTCGACAGCTCGGGAGTGGCGGGCAAAGAGCCTGCGATGTGGGCGGACAAGAGTCGCACACAGTCGTCGATGGTGAGACCGCTAATGCCAACCGTCGTTCGCCGATTAACTGCGACGAAGCGCTCGTGGAACGGCGCGATGGCGAGCACCTCCTGGCGCAACGCCTGCTCGAGCGCCTCGCGCTCACCATTGACGATTGAGCCGGCTGCAATGTCAAACGGGGGCCGCCAGCCGGGCAAATCGATTGCGGTCGGGTCGTCGTCGGGAAAATCTTCGAGGACTGCCGGGCCGGGCGCAGTTTCGAGAAGACCAAGCGCCGCGGCGATGACGCGAGACTGAAATTTCTCGTCACTCGCGGCACCCAGCGGCCGGCCCAGCTCGAACGGAACCCACAAGGCGCGCGGCGGGCCAATTTTCTCGCTATGCAGCCGAATGAGGCTGATGGCAACGGATGGAACGCCTTCCTCCTCGAGATAATGGGCGAGCGCGCTCACGGCGCGCGTGCAGAGCGGTCAGACCGGCGTGAGCAGGACCGCGTCGACGCGATCGGATTTCAAGCGACCGGCGACGGCCCGGGCGTTCGCTTCCATGCCGCGCGGGTCGGTCGCGCCCATGAAGGAATAATGCGTCGCGGCCAAGGAACCGATCATGCCCGCTTCTTCCATCGTCCGCAGCCGGTCGAGCGGAAACACAACATTGATATCGCGCTGGAACGCGGTGCGGTCGAAATTGACCGACGCGTGGCTCATCAGGATCTGGCTCGCCGGGGTGTCGGCTGGCAGGACGCGGTAATCGACATCGCCCGAAGTGAAAGGCCGCTCGCCGCGCCTGACGAGGCCCGCCGAGGTCACCACCGCGACACGGCGCTCCGCAAGCGGCGGTCCGGACACGAACGGCGTCGTCTCGAATCGCGGGCATTCCAGATTGGTCATGTTGGTCTGGGTGGCCTGCGGAAGATCGGTCATGCGCGCCATGGAGTGCTCCTCACTACGCCCTTCTGAAGGGCGACGCTAATCATCGCCTAAAGCGATGTTCCATTTGTAGGATGAAGTCGCCTTTGCAGGTTGAAGACGAGCGCAAACTTGGTCGACCTCCGCCTTCTCATGTCGATTGCCATTTGCGCCATCCCCGATGGGATGATATCCGCCGCACGAGTGTTGCTCGAAAATTGGGGGGAAACCTCCAAATTTCGCATCGGATTAAAGCAGCCCAGGCAGTTCAGTCAGGGCGGAAACTGTGTAGTCCTGCACGTAGCCCAACGTTTCCGCATTGGCCCGAAGTAGACGATACATCTGCGCGGGCGAGACCGGGCCTGAGGGCAGGCCCGGACCGCCGCTGCGCCGAATCCAGGCAACTTTGAAGCCAAAGTGCTTGGCGCCAGCGACGTCGAAGCTGTTGGAGGAAACGAACAGCACTTGGTCGTTCTGGAGGCCTAGAGTTTTTTCCACGAGAGCATAGCAATCTGGGTGCGGCTTGAACTTTCTTGCTCCGTCTACGCTGATGGTGGCGTCAAGGTAAGCATCGAGGCCGGAATTCCTGACCAGTGCCGAGAGCATGGCAATGCTGCCGTTCGACAGGATGGCCAGCTTGTAGCCACCGTGACTCTTTAATGTGCCGAGAGCGTCCTTTGCCTCCGGATAGGGATCGAGGTCGAGATATTTGTCGAACAGCGGCTTGGTGATATTTTTGCTTGGTTCGATTCCAGCCGCGCGCAGCGCAAACTCGAGCGACGCATGCGTGAGAAAGGTGAAGTCACGATATTCCTGCAACGAGGTCTGCAGCCAAGTATATTCAAGCTGTTTGAGACGCCAGATTTGGGTTATGAGATCGCCCTTCCCGGGACAAAGCTCCTCAGTCTTCGCATAGACCGAGTGAACATCATAAAGCGTCCCGTATGCATCAAAAACCAGCGCCCTGATCGCCATGCCGGCGTATCCCTTTGTTAGTTTGCGTCATGTCCATGAGCGCACGGATCTGACATACCTCGCGTGATCAAGCAGATCGACCAAACGTTACCGCGATTGATCTTCGGCAATCGAGGGTGCTTTGCCTCCGCTGTGAGAACGGCGTTCTGCCGAACTCGTTGCCGACCTTTACGTCTGGTTCGACCTAAGGCCAGTCTGAATTCGGAATGTCACTTCGCCAAAACGCTTCTCGTGCTCATGATCGCGTCCGGCAAGCAGACTGCCGAACACCGCGCCCAGGATACCGAGCGGCAGGGCGACCACCGTTGGATTGACCAACGGCCATATGGCATTGGGGCCGAGATAGGCCGGCCCGATGAGCGCCAGGCCTACTGAAGAGACGAGGCCGAGGGCCATGCCGCCGACGACGCCTCCAGTATTGAAGCGCCGCCAGAATAGGGACAGCACTATCACCGGGAAGTTTGCACTGGCCGCGATGCAGATTGCCAAGATGACTAGCACCGCTACGTTGACTCCCTCGGCCATAATACCGAGCAGGGTTGCGACGATGCCGACCAGGACCGCGGTAATACGGGCAACGAGCACCTGTTGACGCTCCTCGACTTTCCCTTTCCTCAAAAGATTGACGTAGAGGTCGTTTGCGACCGCGCCCGATGTTGCAAGCGTCAACCCGGCAACGACGGCCAGGATAGTGGCGACCGCCACCGCCGAAACGAAGCCAAGCATAAGCTGGCCGCCGACCGTATCCTTGCCGCCGCCAAGATATTGCGCCAATAGCGGGAGCGTCAGGTTGCCGCCCGGATTGCCCACGCGTAAGGCTTCTGGACCGAGATAATGGACCGCCGCGAGGCCAAAGATCGTCGTGCCGGCAAAGAAAGCGCCGGCGAGAAACATGACCCAGATCACCGAGCGCCGCGCAGTAACCGCATCCGGCACAGTGTAGAAGCGCGTCATCACGTGCGGCAGACCGGCGAGTCCGAGCATGTAGCCCAGTCCGAGCGAGACCTCGTCGAATGGGTTCTTCAGTAGGTTGCCCGGCAACAGAAAATTCGGACCAGCCGTTGCCTCAGCCGAAGCAAACAGGACCAGCGGATCAAAACCTACTCCTGCCAGAGCGAGAAGCAGAATAATTGCGCCGGCGCCGAGCATGAGAACGGCTTTGATGATTTGTACCCAGCTCGTTGCCAGCATGCCGCCGGCGGCGACGTAGATGATCATGCCGCAACCGACCAAAATCACCGAGACATCATAGCGGATTCCGAACAGCAGCTTGATCAGAATGCCGCCACCGGCCATTTGCGGAATGAGGTAGGCGAGGTTGATGACAATGGTTCCAACGATCGCAGCGGCGAGCGCCGGCGGCTGGCGCATCCGATACATGATGACGTCGCCGATCGTGTAGGTACCGGTGTTGCGCAGCGGCTCCGCGATCAGCAACAAAACAGTGCAGAAAGCAACCAGCGGACCGACGGCGTATAGCGCCCCATCCATGCCGTAGAGGGCGGTGAGACCCGTGAAGCCGAGGAAGGCCGCGGCCGAGCACCAGTCACCCGCAAGCGCAAATCCGTTCTGAGCTGCCGTCAAGCCCTTGCCGGCGGCATAGAAGTCGACTGTCGTGCGCGTGCGCCGCGCCGCCCATGCGGTAATGCCGAGGCTGATGAGGAGGATGGCGGCAAACATCGCGATGGTGATGAGATTCATCAGGGCCCCCCAGCCGCACGTGCCTTGTCGACCACCACCTTGAGCAGAGGATCGTGGCGGTTGGTAGATATTCGGGCGTAGACGATGGCGAGCACCCACGACATGACATAGTTGCCGGCTATGAGAACGAAGCCGAGGTTGACCGATCCCAACACCTTCGTGCCAAGAATGCCGCGCCCGAAGCCGGCCAGGATCGACAGGCCGATATAGCCGACCACGTAGGTGACGATCATCGGCACGATCGAGCGCCGCTTGGTATCGATCAGCGTTTTGAACTCGGCGCTTTGCACACCGTCTATCCACGCGCCGGCCGCGACTTGAGCACCGCTCACTTTGGCAATATCGGCCATTTTTTCCTGTAGGGCCCGAGGGTCGAATCGGATTGAGATCTGCGAAGGGGTTCGGCGCAGCCCGGATATTTTGTAACGAACGATAAGTTAATGTCAATGAGGAAGCTGGCCTGATCCTCGCCGGATGGGTAGTGTCTAAGTTACTGAGTCACTGGTGCCGGGCGCACCTTGCTAAGGGATTGCCGATGGGAAGACCGAGAGAGTTCAATGAGGTGGCTGCCTTGGAGGCGGCCGTCAACTGCTTTTGGCAGCACGGCTACGAAGCAACATCTATGCGCGATCTCACGGCATCGATGGGTCTGACCGCGCCGAGTCTTTATAACGCCTTTGGGGATAAGCAAGCTCTGTTTGCCCGCGCCTTGGAACGATACCTCGATTGCACGACGCGCGACCGGCTGCACAGGTACGAGACGTCGCTGCCTCCCAAACGGGCGATCCATCAGTTCTTTGCCGAGATCATTGACCACTCGATCAACGATCGAGAGCGCAAAGGATGCTTCCTTGTCAATTCCGCGCTCGAGGTGGCGCCACATCAAAGCGAGCTTCGCGCCGTGATTGCCGAACAATTTGGCGAGATCGAGGGATTTTTCAAAAGGTGCATTCGCGCCGCGCAAGCCGATGGATCGGCGCCGCGCGGTATCAATGCAAACGATGCTGCTCGCTTGCTGCTCGGGGTGCTTCTCGGCATCCGCGTTCTGGCGCGCTCTACTCCAAGCCGCTCGCTGCTCGAGGGCGCAGTGCGGCCAGCGCTCGCTTTGCTCGATTTGCCTCGTAAAAACAAGACGCGCTGATCGGGGATACTGATCGTTTGGCCGGCTGCCCATGGCGCGGTCTAGGTGCGGTACCGCGAGGCCGACTGCAGTGTCGGAGAGGCCGCAGAAGCGAAATTTTGTGCAGACCAATCCCAGTGACAATCTTCCAAAATCCAGCCTGCAGGTCTCTCAGAACCGAAAGCGAAGGCCGGCCGTAGGATCGACGGTATTCCGAAATAGGAAGCCGCTCGCCAGCCCGTTGGTAACTCTTGAATACATCAAGCCGGCATAAGCATCGAACTTCTTGGCGAATTTCCAATCGACAGAGAAGGAAAAAGCGTCTTCCGTGCCGGCGCATTGGGCCGAAACCGTGGTGTGACAGCCGGTATTGGCCCCTGTCGCAAAGGTATTCTGGCTGAGATGATAATAGGCGCCGACCAGATCGATGTCTTGGTTCACCGAGTATTTTGCTCCGGTCCACGACACGTCCAGAACCCTGCCATCAAAGAAACTGTTGCTGATGTTCGCCGACACGACCGTAAAGCCGCCGATATCGACAAAGGTTGTTTGCGGATTGCTGGGTGCCGCGAATGCAATGCGTTCGTACCCGCCATAGAGTTGAACGGGTCCGTAGGTGTATTTACCGAGCAGCATCACGCTACTGTCATCGGAGATCCGAGCGCCGAGAGTGCCCGGAAACAGTGCATTTTGCGCCGGTGTAAGCGGCAGAGACAACACCGCATCATTGACGCGGCTGTATATAGCGTCGAACGAAAACTTGCCGTAAGCCCCGGCGGGAATGTCCACGCCGGCTTGCAGCTCGAAGGCATCGGTCGAAGCGTTGTTGGCCCGATAGCCGCCGAATTGATAAAGCGCCGCTGCCCGGAATTGGCCGATGTCAACGCGATATTTCGCTGCCGTGGAAAATCTGGCGTCTTCCGTCTCGCCCGCGCCGGCAGTCACTCCCGAATATCCGATCAGCGAGAAGGCGTACGAAGCAGCTTGGGGATCATAAGCAATAACGCCGTCCAACGTGAGAGAGTTCTGCCGGCCAACAGTCAGCGTACCATAAGTCGGGGAACTGACGCCGGCATATCCCACGCCGTTGTAAAATTGACCTGCCCGACTCGAATCGCCGTTTGAGCTTTGTAGAGCGGCCGGGATGCCGTTGTTCTCGAGCTGGGATTTCGGTCCGTTGGCGAGCTGCAAAGAATACGGATCAAAGCCAGCCTGCAAATCAAAGATAAAGGACCATCCAGGAGCGAATTGCTCCTTCCCCTTGATTCCGATGAAGGATTGGCTCAAGCCGTTGGGCGCGGGGTTCCATATGGCGCGATTGCTGTTAGACGAGATGAGCTCCTCGATTCCGGGTCCGTAAGACGGATTGAACCGCACTCCGTGGCTCTGCCACGCCACTCCGGTATCCACAGTGCCGTAGACCGTGATGCCGGACCAGCTCAACGGGCAACTCGTGGTAAAAAACTCGACGACGCCGGCGCAAGTGGTCGGCGCGGGCGGTGCGGCCGGTTTCGGCGGAGCCTTCGTCGGGATTGTGTTGTCGGCCGACGCCGTTGACGCACATGCCATGGCGCCAAACGCAAATATCATTGCCGCGCAAACGCTGGATTTTTTCATTTTGCCCCCCTTAGCCAACCGACCTATCAACAGACCTCCCTGGTCTGGACATTTTATTGTAACGGTTGTTATACCAATATTCTAGCGGATGTTATAGAATGTCAATAATGGGTTGCATTCGCCTGTTCTATTTCGCGCCAGGCGTTGCAGAAAAGTCGCAGCCGAGTTCATCCAGGGCCGTTTCGGTGGTCTGCGTGCGAGCGGCGATGAGGGTCGGAATTCATGCCGAATACGCGGAAAATTCTCGTTGTCGATGATGACTCCGAATTGCGTGAGCCGCTGACGGAGCAATTGCTGTTGCACGAGTTCGATGCCGTTGCGGCCGAAAACGGCTGCGAGGGTGTTCAGGCGGTCAAGGTTGGACAGATCGATCTCGTGGTCATGGACGTCGGCCTGCCTGACATCGACGGTCGAGAAGTCGTGCGCATCCTGCGCAAGAACGGTTTCACGGCGCCGATCATCATGCTGACGGCGCACGGCGCCGATTCCGACATCGTCCTCGGCCTCGAATCGGGCGCAAACGATTATGTCACCAAGCCGTTCCGGTTTGCGGTGCTGCTCGCCCGCGTTCGTGCTCAGCTTCGCCTGCACGAGGCGAGCGAGAACGTCATCTTCACGATCGGCCCGTACACGTTCCGGCCAAGCACGAAGTACTTGCTCAACCCTAAGGGCGGCAAGATCCGCCTGACCGAGAAGGAAACATCAATCCTGCGCTACCTCTATCGCGCCAACCAGAAGCCGGTACCACGGGAGACGCTGTTGCAGGAGGTCTGGGGCTACAATTCGGGCGTCACTACGCACACACTTGAGACGCACATCTATCGGTTACGACAAAAGATCGAACAGAACGCCGCTACCCCCGTCATCCTCGTCACTGAATCTCGCGGCTACAGACTCGTAGCTTGATCGCTGTTGCGTGACAACTGAGGATCATAGGAAGACAATGGACCAGATCGCCAGGGACTGTATATCGTGGTGGGCCTGCCTTTTGGATTGTCGACAGCGGAGTATCGCGTCACACCGAATAACCAAGCGCCTTGCGTGCAAATCCATCAAATGCGGATAACAACCGGTCGCGCCAAGACCAGACCGGATCGTCCCTGAGCAGTAGTGGAAACGAACTGATGCATCGCGCCCATTGGAAGCAGCCGAACACGGCATAATCGGCATAGGCTGGCGCCTCGCCACCGAAGTAGGGCTGCGATGCGAGTACGGTGCGAATAGGCTCCAAAGTCTTGCGGAAGGCCAGTACATTTGTCTCGCGATCCGCGCTGATCGTCTCCAGCGCCGCGCCTAAGCGCTTTTCTCGCGTCTCGCGGAAGTAAGCGCGGTCCTTGTCGTCGAGGTGCGCAAAAATGTCGGTGACAACCAAACGCAAAATTCCCCCGACCAAAACGACATCCGCCCAGGCATTGACAAATCGCGTGACCGCACGGCCCCCATCGCCGCCAAACAGTGACGGACGATCTGGATAGGTGTCCTCAAGATAGGTCGCAATTGTCCAAGAATCGGAAATGACCTGATCGCCGTCGAGGAGCACCGGCACACGTCCCTGCCCGGAAAACGCGATCACGGCCTTATCGTTAAATCGCCACGGGACCGTATCGAACGTCAGTCCCTTGTGCGTGAGCGCCAGCTTGGTACGCCAGCAATAAGGACTGAAACGGCGTTCCGCTTCGGCTCCGGCAAGATCGTACAGTCGCAGCCCCATGGACGAACGGCCCCCCTTAGCGTGCGACCGCTGTCGCCGTTTGCCCGAAAAGAATTTTCTTCGATTCCTCCGTGACCGTCGGCTGTGTGTTGATTTCTTTCGCCTTGGCATAGGCGCGCAGGACCGCCGGTCTCGCCTTGATGCCCTCAAACCAACGCTTGAGATTGGGAAAGCTCTCCAACTTCTGTCCTTGGCGCTCGTGGGGCACAATCCATGGATAAGTCGCCATGTCGGCGATGGAGTATTCGCCGGCGATAAACTGCCGGTCGGCAAGGCGGTGGTCGAGTACGCCGTACAGCCGGTTGGTCTCCTTCACATATCTATCGATCGCATAAGGGATCTTGGTTGGCGCGTACTGGCTGAAGTGATGATTTTGACCGGCCATCGGGCCGAGGCCGCCCATTTGCCAGAATAACCATTGGCTGACCTCGACCCTGTCGCGAAGATCGGCGCGCATGAACTTGCCGGTCTTCTCCGCCAGATAGAGCAGGATTGCGCCCGATTCGAACACCGGGATCGGTTTGCCGCCGTCCTTGGGCTCGTGGTCGACAATCGCTGGAATGCGGTTGTTGGGCGAGACCGCAAGAAATTCCGGCTTGAATTGATCGCCTCGGCTGATATTCACCGGGATGATCTTGTACGGAAGACCAGCCTCTTCGAGAAAAATAGTGATTTTGTGGCCATTCGGCGTGGTCCAGTAATACAGGTCGATCATTGGTTCCTCATTTGCGAGTTCAGTCGAGAAGAGCAAGCGCGGGGCGTGCGACGCCTTCGAGCAAGGCCCGTTCAGGCTTCGAGCGGGCGAGAACCCGAATGCCGAGCAGGACGCCGAGCAGCATGCGCGCGAGATCTTTGGCGGCGCGATCCCGAGGGATATCTCCTTTGGTTTGCGCCGCTTTGATTGACCGGTAGAAAAACGTTTCAATCTCGGCAAAACGGTCGGCGACGAAGGCGCCCAACTCGCTATCGTGCGGCGCTACTTCCAACGCAGCGTTGATCAGGAAGCAGCCTCGCCGTTCACGGTCGGTCACCGAATGTTCGATAATCTCCTCGATGAAACGGCGGATGGCCTGTTTTGGTGGCAGCGAACTTTCAAGTCGTTCGATCAGCGCCCGCGCCGAGCAATCGAGATAGCGCTCAAGCGCCTGTTTGAACAGCGCACGCTTGTCGCCGTAAGTGTTGTAGAGGCTCGGAGCCGATATCCGCATTTTGTCGGCAAGATCGCGCACCGACGTCGCCTCATAGCCGCGATGCCAGAAACACTCGATTGCCGCGTCGAGCGCAGTCACTTCGTCGAATTCCCTCGGCCTCGCCATTTCAACTTCCTACCGCGGTCAATTCACAGTGAGCGTCAGGTGGGCGCGCGATTGACATTATGTATCGCCTGATACAAAATGTCCAGGTTTGATCGACGGCGCAAGCTTGTCGTTCGTAGGCGGCCGTAGCAGAGGACCGGACATGGGCGTTCTGATTGATGGCGTGTGGCGCGATGAAGAGCTGCCGCAGGAAACCGGCCGCGCCGGCGAATTCCGCCGCGCCGACAGCATATTCCGCGATCGCATCACGGCGGACGGTTCATCAGGTTTCAAGGCGGAGGCAGGGCGGTATCACCTCTATGTCGCCCACGGCTGTCCGTGGGCTCATCGCACCTTGATCTACCGCGCACTGAAGAAGCTCGAAGGCGCTATCACGGTCGCCTATGCGATTCCGGGTCTCAAGGAGCAGGGCTGGACCTTCGACAGCAATCCGGCGTTCCCGGATTGCACACCGGACACGGTCAACGGCTTTCATTATCTGCACCAAGCGTATACGGCGAGCGACCCGCGCTACACCGGCAAGGTGACGGTGCCCACCTTGTGGGATCGCAAGTCCGGTCGAGTAATGAACAACGAGTCCTCCGAGATCATCCGCATGCTCGACAGCGAGTTTAAGGGCATTGCCGGCGACGACACCGATTTCTACCCACCTGCTCTTCGCGCCGAAATCGATCGCATCAACGATCTCGTCTACGGCACCGTCAACAACGGGGTCTATCGCTGCGGGTTTGCCCGCACACAGGAAGCCTACGATGCAGCCTACGATGCTTTGTTTGCAACGCTCGACGAGCTTGAAGCGCGCCTTGGACGGCAGCGCTATCTGGTCGGGCGGCAGATTACCGAAGCAGATTGGCGCCTGTTCCCGACGCTCGTGCGGTTCGATGTCGCCTATTTTTCGCTGTTCAAGTGCAACATGCGACGCATCGCCGACTATCCGAATCTTCTGAACTACATGCGCGAGCTCTATCAGGTCCCCGGCATCGCCGCGACCGTGAAGCCGCGCTACTACGTCATCAATTACTGGTCGATCAGGCGGGTCAACCCGACCGGCATCATCCCCAAAGGCACTCCGGTCGATTTCGCCCAAACACACGATCGCACGCGCTTGGCGGCGTGATCGAAATACTAAACGGAGGACCTATGCCCGATCGCTGGCCAAGTCGAAATGTCAATAGTCCCCAGTTTATGCCCCTTGACCTACCTCCATATGACTTTTCCAGCGCCGCGCAGTTGATTGAAAGAGCTGCAGATAACACCCGGACGTGGATCGAAGGTGGCGGGTTGTCGCGCCCGGAAATCCCCGATTCACTGTTGCCACATTGGCATTGAGGCTTCGCGAAGCGTGACCTCGTGTGAGATCAGGCCACTTCAGGTTTAGGAGCATGCGCATGAGATACAAATTCCGATCAATGCGGCTGCTGGCTTGGGCAGGCGCCGTCGTTCTCGTCGGCGGACTGGTCGCCGTCACCGCTTTTGCCGACGATCTCGGGCCGCCAGTCGGCACCAAAGCGCCAGATATCGGGACGCGCCTCGATCAGACCGGCAAGCCTCGCACGCTTGCCGACCTCATGAGCAAGAACGGCCTCGTCCTGCTGTTCTTTCGATCCGCCGATTGGTGCCCCTTTTGCAAGGCGCAGTTGATCGACGTGAATGGTGGTGTCGGTGAGATTGAGAAGCGGGGTTACGGATTGGCCGCGCTCTCCTACGATAGCCCGGAAATCCTGGCGGCTTTTACCGCCAAGCGACAAATCGCCTATACCCTTTTGTCTGATCCGAAGTCCGAAGTGATCGACCGCTATAAACTACGCGATCCACAATATCCACCGGGGAACCGCGCTTATGGGGTTCCACGACCGATCATCTTCATTCTCGATCCAGATGGCGTCATCAAAGCCAAGCTGTACGAGGAGAGCTTCAAGGACCGACCGCCGGTCACAGCGGTCATCTCCAAGCTGGACGAATTCGGGGGACGGAGCTGAAGTGGCAGCGGTCGCAAAGCCGATTTGGTGCGTTGTATTCGCGTCCGTCTTGATCGCGACTGCGAGCAACTTCGCTTGGGCGCAAACAAGCCCGCAGGACGGTCGCCACATCGCCGCGAGCCTTGTTGCGGAAACGCAAAATCTAGTCCCCGGCCAGCCGCTGCATCTGGCGCTGCGGCAGAATATTCCGCCGGGTTGGCATACGTACTGGTCGAACCCAGGCGATTCGGGCCTGCCGACAACGATTGATTGGACCCTGCCGCGGGGCTTCAAGGCCGGGCCAATCATGTGGCCGACGCCCGAGCGTTTCGCCTATGGCCCCGTCGTAGACTACGGCTACAAGCGTGACGTTCTTCTCCCCGTGACGATCGAGACGCCAGCCAATCTGCAGCCCGGTGGCAAAATTTCGCTCTCTGCTCACGCAAGCTGGCTTGCTTGCGCGGACACCTGCATCCCCGAGGATGCCGAGCTGAGCATTGCCATCCCGGTCGGCACCGTGATCGAGCCTGATCCGCGTTGGGCGGCGGCCTTTGCCTCGACCCGCGCGCGGATACCCGTTCCGAACCCATTTCGGACGAAGATTTTGGTGAGCGGCGACAAGCTCACGCTGCATGTCGCGACGGGCGATCCTACCCAACTCCGCGACGTGATGTTTTTTCCCGCCGATGGGCAGGTAGTTGATGACGACGCAACCCAGGTGATCACGGCAGACTCCGAAGGCCTCGTGGTTATTCTTCGCCGTAACGCGTCGAAGCCGCCGCCCGCGGTTCTCAACGGCGTTCTTGTCTTCCGTGATCTCGCCGCGCAAACCGGCGAAACGTCGGAGGCAATCACGATTTCGGCGCCACTCGCTACGCCGGCGCTGGCCGCGCAAGCAAATTTCGGCTTCGTCGGCGCGCTGTTGCTGGCATTCGCCGGCGGCTTGATC